>Ga0163162_10000247_pt1 | contig 48957 bp, 51 predicted proteins | sample S55metaG_FD_115310 | JGI IMG/M metagenome (GOLD analysis project Ga0163162, IMG submission 115310) | Switchgrass rhizosphere microbial communities from Kellogg Biological Station, Michigan, USA - S5-5 metaG | ecosystem: Host-associated > Plants > Roots > Rhizosphere > Soil | place: USA... | reverse complement strand
TCAATACGATGGTGGATCAACTCAATGGATTCGCGAGCGAAGTGACGCGCGTGGCCCGTGAGGTTGGGACTGAGGGCAAGCTCGGCGGGCAGGCTGACGTCCGCGGAGTGGCCGGAACCTGGAAGGATCTCACCGATAGCGTGAACTTCATGGCGGGGAACCTGACGTCACAGGTGCGAAACATCGCGCAGGTGACTACCGGTGTGGCGAAGGGCGATCTCTCGACGAAGATTACGGTCGACGCCAGAGGCGAGATTCTGGAGCTAAAAAATACCATCAATACGATGGTGGATCAACTCAACGGATTCGCGAGCGAAGTGACGCGCGTGGCTCGCGAGGTTGGTACGGAAGGCAAGCTCGGCGGGCAGGCTGACGTCCGCGGAGTGGCCGGGACGTGGAAGGATCTTACCGACAGCGTCAACTACATGGCCAGCAACCTGACGAATCAGGTTCGCAATATCGCCGGCGTGACGACGGCCGTGGCGCGCGGAGATTTAACTACGATCATTACCGTGGACGCGCGCGGCGAGATTCTGGCGCTGAAGAACACCATCAACACGATGGTGGATCAGCTCAGCTCCTTCGCCTCGGAAGTGACGCGCGTGGCGCGTGAAGTGGGAACCGAAGGAAAGCTCGGCGGACAGGCGGAGGTGAAAGGGGTCGCCGGCACCTGGAAAGATCTCACCGATAACGTGAACTTCATGGCCGGGAACCTGACAAACCAGGTCCGCAACATTGCCGAAGTCACCACGGCCGTCGCGCGTGGCGATCTGTCGCGCAAAATCACTGTCGACGTGCGCGGCGAAATTCTGGAATTGAAGAACACCATCAATACGATGGTCGATCAGCTTAGCTCTTTTGCATCCGAGGTCACGCGCGTGGCACGCGAAGTCGGAACCGAAGGCAAGCTCGGCGGGCAGGCGGATGTCCGCGGTGTCGCCGGTACGTGGAAGGATCTGACGGACAGCGTCAATTCGATGGCCGGCAACCTCACTGCGCAGGTACGCAATATCGCACAGGTGACTACCGCGGTCGCGAATGGGAACCTCTCGCGGAAAATCACCGTCGACGTGCAGGGCGAGATTCTCGAACTAAAGGACACCATCAACACCATGGTGGATCAGCTCAATTCGTTCGCCAGCGAGGTGACGCGCGTGGCGCGCGAAGTCGGTACAGATGGCAAGCTAGGCGGCCAAGCTGAGGTGAAGGGCGTCGCCGGCACGTGGAAAGACTTGACCGATAACGTGAACTTCATGGCTGCGAACTTGACGACGCAGGTGCGCGGCATCGCGAAGGTCGTAACCGCCGTCGCAAACGGCGATCTGAAACGCAAACTAATTCTCGAAACCAAAGGTGAGATCGCGGAGCTGGCCGACACCATCAACGGGATGATCGACACCTTGGCCACGTTCGCCGATCAGGTGACCACGGTGGCCCGCGAAGTCGGTATCGAAGGCAAATTGGGCGGCCAAGCACGCGTCCCGGGCGCGGCGGGTATCTGGCGCGATCTGACTGACAACGTCAATCAGCTGGCTGCCAACCTCACCACCCAAGTCCGAGCAATCGCCGAAGTGGCTACGGCCGTGACGAAGGGCGATCTGACGCGATCCATCGCTGTGCAGGCGCAAGGCGAAGTGGCATCGCTCAAAGATAATCTCAACGAGATGATTGTCAATCTGGCGGCGACCACTCGCAAGAACAATGAACAGGATTGGCTGAAGACCAACATCGCCAAGTTTACGGGCATGATGCAAGGGCAGCGCGATCTGCTCACTGTCGCGCAGTTACTGCTATCAGAGTTGACGCCGCTGATTGGCGCCCAGCATGGAACTTTTTATATCACCGATACCGTTGACGAAACTCCCGTGTTGTCACTCCTAACCGGGTACGCGATCGAACAGGAGGACGACGTCCCGAAGCGCTTCAAGATTGGGCAGGGTTTAGTTGGGCAGTGCGCCAGGGAGAGGGAACGTATTCTGGTTACCGACGTACCCGGGGACTACGTAAAGATCAATTCCAGTTTGGGCGGCCGCGCACCTTTAAGTATCGTGGTGTTACCGGTACTGTTCGAGGGTGATGTGAAAGCAGCCATCGAGCTGGCGTCGTTTGGCCAATTCAACGATGTGCATTTGGCGTTCCTTGACCAATTGACTCAATCCATCGGCATCGTTCTGAATACCATTGCCGCGACCATGCGGACCGAGCAGCTCCTTCAACAGAGCCAGGCGCTGGCAGAAGAACTCCGCAGCCAACAGCTGCAGCTGCGAACCACCAACGCAGAATTGCAAGAAAAGGCGCAATTGCTGGCGGAACAAAAAACAGAAGTCGAAACGAAGAACCTGGAAGTAGAACAAGCCAAGAAGGCGCTGGAGGAGAAAGCGGAACAGCTATCCCTTACTTCCAAGTACAAGAGCGAGTTCCTGGCGAATATGAGCCATGAGTTGCGGACACCGCTCAACAACTTGTTGATCCTCGCCAGGATGCTATCCGAGAATTCCGACAAGAACCTGACGACCAAGCAGGTCAAGTTCGCCGAGACTATCCATACCTCGGGAACCGACCTGTTGGCGCTAATCAGCGACATTCTAGACCTCAGCAAGATCGAATCCGGAAAGATGGACTTGGATATCGGAGGCGTGCGCTTCACGGAGCTCCAAGACTACTGCTCCAAGACTTTCCGCCACGTCGCGGAAGGGAAAGGTCTGGACTTCGGTATCGAGCTGGGCAATGCGGTCACCAGCGAGATCATGCACACCGATGCCAAGCGCCTGCAACAAGTGCTGAAAAACCTCCTCTCGAACGCGCTCAAGTTCACGGAGCATGGCTCTGTGCACCTGACCATCGATAAAGCCACGAGCGGATGGAGCCTTGGTCACACTATTCTTTCGAGGGCCAAATCGGTCATCGCCTTCAGCGTGACCGACAGCGGAATTGGAATTCAGGCGGACAAGCAACGTATTATTTTTGAAGCGTTCCAGCAGGCCGATGGAACCACCAGCCGCAAGTACGGTGGAACGGGCTTGGGGCTTTCCATCAGCCGCGAACTCGCACGGCTCCTGGGAGGGGAAATCCGTCTGCAGAGCGCGCCTGGCGTCGGCAGTACCTTCACTTTGTATCTGCCGCAGACCTATGTCACTCCCGCGCAAGCCCCCAAGAGCGAGGCGCTGAAGATCACTCCGATCCAGCTCGATCAGGCCGCAGGCGCAGCCGAGGCCGAAGTGGACTTGATTCTTTCGTCCCCCCTGGAACATGAGGAACTGGCGGAAGAACTGGTGCTCGATGACGATCGAAACCTGATTCAGCCGGGTGACTCTGTGCTGCTGATCGTCGAGGACGACATCACCTTTGCGCGTATCCTTGTGGACTTGGCTCATGACCACCAATTGAAGGCGCTGGTGGCGCTGCGCGGAAGCAGCGCGATATCTCTGGCGCGCGAGTTCAAGCCGGGGGCGATTACTCTTGACATCACTCTTCCCGACGTCGCCGGTTGGACGATTCTCGACCGTCTCAAGCACGACCCGGCCACCCGTCACATCCCGGTGCATATCATCTCTGGTGATGAAGATCGGCGCCGGGGCCTGGCGCTGGGCGCGATGAGTTACCTGGAGAAAGCCGTTGCCAAGGACTCCCTGGTGGAGGCCTTCGCGGCAATCGAGGAGTCTACCCAGAGACGTGCCAAGAAATTGCTAGTGGTGTGCTCGAATGATCTCGAGCGCCATGGGATCGTCGACCTGCTTGCGGCATCCGATCTGGAGGTCAAGGAAGTCAAGACCGCGGGCGAAGCTCTGGCGTTTACGAAACAGCAGTACCTGGACGGCATCATCGTCCACTTGGAACTAGACGGCATTGGTCCATTGCAGTTGGTGGAGGAAATCCAAAACCAACTTAGCCCGCATGTTCCCCCGATCATCTTGATAGTGACGCGGCCGCTTGAGGCAGCCGAAGAGCAGAACCTCGCGCGCTCCATGCGAATCAGTGTCGTGAAGCGGGCCCATTCGCTCGAACGCGTGCTGGACGATTCTGTCCTGCTGCTGCATCGCGACGAATCCGATCTCACGGAGGACCAGTGCCGCATCCTGGACCGGCTGCGCAGGACCGATCCCTCGCTCAAGGGCAAGACCATCCTGGTGGTAGACGACGACGTGCGCAATATCTTCGCTCTCACCAGCCTGCTGGAGGAGCACAACATGAATGTAGTTCATGCCGAAAACGGCCGCGCGGGAATCGAATTGCTGAAAAGCCGCGCTAACATCGATTTAGTGCTGATGGACATCATGATGCCGGAGATGGATGGATATGAAACCATGAGCACGATCCGGCAGATCCCCGAATTCCGGTCGCTTCCCATTGTGGCGCTCACCGCCAAAGCGATGAAAGGCGATCGCGCGAAGTGCTTAGAAGCGGGAGCTTCGGACTACATTACGAAGCCGGTTGACCTGGACCAACTATTCTCTGTGCTTCGCGTCTCGATGGGCACCAGCCGTCAGGAATCGAGTCTCTTGGTAGCTCCCGGGGCTTAAGATGCTGCGATGATAGGGACTGCAGTGGCACAGGAGAATCCAGAACCGTCCGGCCAAATGGGGCACGACCGCGTCAAAATCCTATTGGTGGACGATTCACCAGAGAACCTTATTTCATTGGAAGCGGCCCTGGAGATATTGGGGCAGGAATTGGTTCTGGCTCAATCTGGAATGCAGGCATTGCGCCACATGCTGGAAGACGACTTCGCGGCCGTGTTGCTGGACGTGAAGATGCCGGAGATGGACGGCTTTCAGACCGCGGAATTGATCCGGGCCCGGAAGCGTTCGCGCCACACCCCCATTTTGTTTCTCACAGGCTACAAAAGTGACGAGCAATTATTCCGGGGGTACGATCTGGGAGCCGTTGACTTTCTGTTCAAACCGATCGTTCCTGAGATTCTTCGTTCGAAAGTCAATGTGTTCGTGGAGCTTAGCCGTAATAATGCACTGCTGCAGCGGCAGGCGGAAGTTGTCAGCAAGGCGGAGCAGAAATTTCGTTCGCTGCTCGAAGCCGCTCCCGACGCCATGGCGGTGGTGGATGGCGACGGAAAGATCGTGCTGGTGAATGCGCAAATCGAGAAAGTATTTGGATACAGAAGAAAGGAATTGTTGGGAAAGGAAATCGAGGTCCTGGTTCCCGAGCGCTTTCGCGGCGGCCGGCATATCGAGCACCGGGCTGGTTTCTTTGCTGAACCTAGAATCCGGCCGATGGGAACGGGCCTGGAATTGTACGGAGTGCGCAAGGACGGATCGGAATTTCCGGTTGAGATCAGCTTGAGCCCGCTGGACACCGAAGAAGGATTACTGGTCACCGCGGCCATCCGCGACGTTACGGAACGAAAGAAAGCGGATCAAGAAATTCGAGACCTCAATGCGAGCCTGGAACAGCGGGTCTCGGAACGTACCGCGGAACTCCTGGAATCCAACGAGGCTCTTCGAAAATCAAATGACGATTTGAACCAATTCGCGTACGCTGCAAGCCACGATTTGCAGGAGCCATTGAGACTGGTAGCCCTGTACAGCCAGATGCTGCAAAAGAAATACTCCGATCGGCTTGACGCTCAAGCCGACCAGTACGTGTCCTACGTCATTAATGGGGCGCACCGCATGGAGACTCTGTTGAAGGACCTGCTGGCTTACTCACAGGTGGGCTCCCTAGGCGATGGCCCAGCCGGCCCGGTAACTGTTTCTGAGGCGCTACGGAAGGCGCTCTTGAACCTTCAGGCCAGCATCGATCAGAATCAGGCGCTGGTCACATGGAATGGACTGCCCACCTTACAGGCGCATGAAATCAGGCTGGTTCAACTGCTGCAGAACCTGGTGGGCAACGCCATCAAATACCGCGGGCCCGACCGACCGCAGGTACGCATAGATGCGGAGCGGCAGCCCGGCCAGTGGCGCTTCGCGGTGAAAGATAACGGCATCGGAATCAAGCCTGAGTATGTTCAGCAGATCTTCGGAATCTTCAAAAGGCTCCACGGAAGCAACTACCCCGGAACGGGCATCGGTCTGGCTATTTGTGAGCGCATCGTCAAAAGCTACGGAGGGCAGATCTGGGTCGAATCGTCATTGGGAGAGGGCTCGACGTTTTACTTCACGCTTCCGGACCCGCCGGAATGATGGAAGATGGTTTACTGAGCGCTGTATGAAAGATGAAGGACAAGGCGTAGCACCGAAGGCTCTGGCCCTGGACAGCGAGGCTCTCCGGGACTTCATTTCCATGGCTGTCCACGATTTGCGCGAGCCTCTCCGCGCGATTCGCCTGGGATCCCAGCTACTCACTGCGCAGAGCGGCGACAACTCGGAAGAAAGCCGCGATCGAGGCGCCCGGTTTCTGCGGGATGGTGTAGCTCGAATAGAAACGTTGATTCAAGACATCGCGGAATATTGCTACGCCGAAGTGCGGGAGCTCGAATCGCGCGACACGGATTTAGAGATGTCACTGCTCGAGGCCAAGACTGAACTCGACGCTGAATTAAAAGGCAGCGGGGCCATCGTCACTCACGATCCGCTGCCGACCGTGCCGGGCAACGCTACGTCCCTGGCGGTGTTGCTGCGCTGCTTGATAGGGAACGCCTGCAAATTTCGCGGTGAAGCCGCGCCTCGCATCCACGTGGGAGCGGTTCAGCAAGACGGGGAATGGATTCTCTCGGTGCGCGACAACGGCTGTGGCTTTGATCCAGCTTATCGGGAGCGCATCTTCAGGCCGTTCGAGCGCCTCAATGGCAAGCAGTTTCCAGGGAGCGGTCTCGGCTTAACTGTCGCCAAGCGAATTGTGGAGCAACATGGCGGGCAAATATGGGCTGAGTCAACGCTTGGCGAGGGTTCCACCATCCGCTTCAGTTTGCCCCTGTCGAGTTAGAAGATCCCGAACATAGGGGCCAAGCTTCATAAACTCATCCAGGCGTGAGGGCTTTCGAAAATAGCCTGTGGCGTTCAAATCGGCTGCCTGGGCTTTGTCTCTCTGCGAATCGGACGAGGTAAGAATGACTACTGGTACCTGCCCACAGCGCGGACTTTGCCTCACACGTTCCAGAATTTGCCCTCCGGTTTTCTTGGGGAGATTGAGGTCGAGAAGAAAAAGGTGGGGGCGGACGAGACTTGCATCCCGATCCATAGTATCCACAAAGGCTACTCCTTGCTCGCCGTCATCGAAGACCTTGAGTTCAAATTCGAGACCGGATTGTTCCAGGGCCTCACGAACCAAAAGGACGTCTGGTTCGGCATCCTCGACCAGAATAATGTGAAAACGGGGACCGGTCATGTTGTTTCTAGTTGCACCTCGATAGCCAGCATCGGCCTTCAACCTCCGCTGCCGGTTACAGACGCAGCTTCTGCGTTGGCTGGCGACGCCTCATCCGCCTTTGCGAAGTCCGCGAGCCGCTTGTAGAGGGTTCGAAGGCTAATGCCCAGAATCTCCGCGGCCCGCATACGGTTGTTATTGGCGTATTTCAGGGTCAGTCGAATGTAGGCTTCTTCCATCTCCTGCAATGGCTTGCCAGGCTCAAAGGTGAGCGAAGAAGAAGGCGAACTGGGTGGCGCAACCGGAGAAAACGCCATGGGCGTCTGTCGCGGGAGATTAAAGTCTCGCGGAAAATGACACGGGGACAGTGCGCCCTCGTGGGCGATGATCACCGCCCGTTCCAAAACATTTCGCAATTCCCGGATATTGCCCGGCCAGGAATAATTCATTAGTACGCGCAGAGCGTCAGAATCGAGATGAGTCACGCGGCAATCGTTGCGCAGGTTCAAAATGCGGACCAGGGCTTCGGAAATCGCCGGAATGTCTTCTTTTCGATGGCGCAGCGGGGGCAAAAGGATATTGAAGACGTTGAGGCGATAGTACAGATCTTCCCGCAGCAACTTCTTTTCGAGAGCTTCCTCCAGCGACCGATTGGTGGCCGCAAGCACCCGGACATCGACGGAAATCTCGCCGTGCCCACCCAACCTGCGAACCTTCGATTCCTCCAAAACCCGGAGCAACTTCGCCTGCATGGGCATCGGCATCTCGGCGATCTCATCCAGAAACAACGTGCCGCCGCTAGCATGCTCGAAACAGCCCGCCTGACGGCCTACCGCGCCGGTAAAGGCGCCCTTTTCGTGCCCAAATAATTCGCTCTCGATCAAGCTTTCCGGGATCGCCGCACAGTTGATGGCGATGAACGGTCCGCCGGCTCTGGGACTAAGCTTGTGAATGGCAGCTGCGACCCGTTCCTTCCCCGTACCGCTTTCGCCGCTGATCAGAACCGAAGCTGTCTTGGGCGCGACCTGTTGAATGAGCGAAAACACCCGTCTCATGGACTCGGAGGTGCCAACCATATTGTCCAGGACGCCGTGAAGGCTCAATTGGCGCTGCAGGCGCTCAGTCTCCGCCATCAGCCTCTTTTGGCGAATAGCCCGCTCCAGCAAAGGAGCAAGAACAGCCTGCTGCGCGGGCTTCTCTAAGAACCAGAAGGCACGAAGGTCGTGGACAATGGCCATTGCCTCACGGATACTGCCGAGGCCAGTGAGAACCACGGCCGGAGTCAGGTCACCGCGCGAGAGCAGCGTGCGGAGCAGAGTATACCCATCCATCCGCGGCATCATCAGATCCGTCACGATTGCGTCGACGGGCGCCGATCCGATCTTCTGGAGAGCCTCTTCTCCATCCTGCGCCATCTCAGGAACATAGCCTAAGTTGACCAGGACCTTTGCCAGATCGTGCCGCTCTTGCGGGTCGTCATCGACGACCAACACACGCGCGGGCGTGGAAGACGATGCCACAGGATCATATTCTATCCGATCGCGCAATTCAGTTGGTAACACGTCTATCATTTGGTGGATTCCTAAGTACTTGGTTGCCTAACGCTAATGTTCCACAGTCCGTTGGGAAAACTGCAGTTTATGCATTTATACGGTAAAAATTACTTACTTTTGTTGCACCTCTCGCGACCGAGAGTGCAGTCGATGCATCAACGTCCTGCGGCAACCGCGACCGCCCGAGTGCCCCAAGAAGCCATCCAGTCATGCTGGATGCCAGTCTCATGCAAGACAGTCATGACGCGGCGTGGATCCCCGAGATCGCTCCAGCCAACGTCTCCTAAACACCAGACGCCCAACCGTTCAGGCGCCCCCGACAACACTAATTTCGAGAAATCAGCCGATTCAACGCATTGATAAATCGCGGCCAACCTGTCACACGCCGGCACGGATTCGGGGAGGGCCAGCAAACTCTCAAATGCTTGACAAATATCGGTGGCACCGGCGCGAATCAAGTCGAGAAAGGCTTGGGCGCGGCCGATCATAACAAACGTGTTCCACACGCAGCCTCGTTCCAGAAGCTCCTGGGCGGTTCGTGCGGTAGGCTTCTCCCAGAAGCGCTTTACTCTCAAAAGGCCGTCTTGGGAGTCGGTGGACATGGCCGGTGTGGCTTCAATCCAGCCGTACTCCGTCTCTGGGCTGTTAGCGGCGACACCGAGAAGGATCACCGTGTCCGGGTTCGATTCAGCAGCATTGAACGCTAAATTGACGCCCGACGTAAAGCGTTCCTCTTCAGTGTAGTGGTGGTCAGACGGAAAGAACCCGACCACGGCGTTCTTGTCCTGGCGAATAATGTGAATAAGGCTCGACAGTATCGCGGGAAGCGTTCCCCGATTGCAGGGCTGGACGACCATTTGAGCCGGGGGCACATTTCGCAACTCCTTGCTGTAAAAGCGTTCGTGCGAGTTCAACAGAACGTAGACTGTGCGTTCCGCGCCGATCGTTCGGCCAATGCGTTGAGTGGTTTGCGCCAACAAAGACTGGCCACCCAGCAGCCGGCAGAATTGTTTCGGCGTATCTTCTCCCGATACAAATCGCGTGAGAGATTTCAAGCGTGCGCCTTCACCCCCCGCTAAGATCACGCCCCACCGATGAGGATGGTCAGAGCCTAAATGCATTGCAATCCTCCATTTGCGAAGTCAGGTCGTACTCGGAGACTATTTGCCGGAACCTAGCGCACGCAACAACAATTTGCGCGCCCGGTGGTGCCGAGTTTTCACAGCGGAAGCCGTCAAGGAAAGCGAGCGAGCGGTGGCCGCGATGCTCAACTCGCGAAGGTCGCGTAACTCAATGACCAATCGATATTTTTTTGGAAGCCGCGCTAGAGCACGGTGGAGGCTTGCTGCCTCTTGTCGCTTCTGCAGTTGCATGTCGGGCAGCGAATGGGGATCGGCGAGTTTATCGATGCCTGTCTGGTGAAGCGGCGTGACACAAGCAATCGCCTTGCCGCGGCGCACATGGAGGATCTCATTAAACGTAATCTTGCTGATCCAGGTCTTGAAGCTGGCTTGTCTACGGAACTGTCCAAGGTTATGAAGAGCTTGCAGCACGGCCTGCTGAACGGCGTCTTCGGCTTCAACATCGTTTCGGAGCCGCATACGGGCGAATCTGGTTAGCGACAAGAGATGGGGCCCGACGAGCTCGCCGAAGGCGTCAGTTCGTCCTTCTAATACGGACTCGATGAGCCATGCGTCCACATCGCTAGATGGAGGTTGAGGGCCACCGTTCCAATGAGCGACAAAACCGCTCGCCCACGGCTGGGCCGATTCGCTGGGTTGATACATTGGCGTCCGTGTTGCACTTTTTCTGCCAAAAAGGAAACGAGATCCGCGATGTATCCCGGTACGGCTCACCACGGTGCGAAACATCGTCCACGGAGTCGGATCTAAGTAGCGTCCGACTAATACTGAAAGAGGTTTTACTATGGCAGAAACAATACGAGATCTTCTGGTCGAGGAGATGCAGGACCTATATGACGCCGAGAAGCAGCTTGTGAAGGCGCTCCCGAAGATGGTGAAAGCCGCCTCGAACGAAGAACTCAGCGAGGCTTTTGGAAGCCATCTGGAACAGACCAAGGGGCAAGTGGAACGCTTGGAACGGGCGTTTGAAGCATTGGACGTGAAACCAAAGAGCAAGGCCTGTGTGGCAATGAAGGGCCTGATCAGCGAAGCCCAGGAGCAAATCGCTTCGAACGAGAAGGGCGCGCTCGCGGATTCGGCGATGATCTGCGCGGCACAAAAGGTGGAGCACTATGAGATCGCAGGTTACGGAACTCTGAGAGCCTGGGCTGAGGAACTCGGGCTAGACGACGTCGCTTCTCTGCTCCAGGAGACGTTGGATGAGGAAAAGGAAGCCGACGAAAAACTGTCTACCATCGCGGGCAAGGTAATCTCGGAAACGACGACCGAGGAATCCGAAGAATCAGCCCGCAGCGCGCGTTCAAATCGCTGACAGCGGCGATCTGGGGGCACAGACCTACTCCGTGCCCCCCACTAGTGCTCGATTGTGACGGCCGCGCCTCCGTAACCCAGGTTCCGAACGGTAATTGCCTCGGCCAGCGGCTCAGTCACGTCCGAGGGCTGCTGCCACTCAGATCAAGCTTCGACCAAGCCTTTGCGAATGGCATACCGGATTAGCTCGCTGCGGTCATGGAGGTCGAGCTTGCGCATCAAGTTCACTTTATGGGCGTCGATCGTTTTGACGCTCAGGTTTAACTTTGTCGCGATGTCCTTCAAGGATTGACCTTCCGCCAGCAGGATCAGGATCTCGCGCTCGCGATCGCTCAACAGTTCATAACCGGCCTTGAATTCAGCCGGTTGCGCAAGGTATTGCCGCACTAAACCGGTGAGAACCCGGGGACTCATGTATTGCTGGCCCCGGTACACCGCTTGTACTGCGTAGACCAATTGAAGAGGCGGAGAGTCCTTCAAGACATACCCGGCGGCGCCAGCATCGAGGCACCGTGCGACCATATCCTCGTCGTCGTAGACCGTCAAAATGAGAACCTTTACATCGGGCCGAGCTTTCTTAATCCGGCGAGTTGCGTCGAATCCCTTAAGCACAGGCATGGAAACGTCCATCAGCATTACGTCCGGATAGAGGCGAATCGCCTGCTCGACCCCTTCTTTGCCGTCCGCGGCCTCACCGACCACTTCAATATCAGGTTGCGAATTGAGGATGGTCTTAACGCCTTCGCGGAAAAGCGCGTGATCGTCGCAAACCACAACTCTGATAGGTTTCTTAACTTGACTCAGTCCGTTCATTGCATTCCACCGGAGAGCGGAAGGTCCACTTCGATTCGGGTTCCGCGGATTTTACTCATAGACCCCGCAGGCATGGATTGAATGTGTATCCGGCCTCCCAACACTTCTACGCGTTCTCGCATGGCGGTTAGCCCGAAAGAACCGCTACCGGGCTTCCGGGCGGTATCGAAACCAAGGCCGTCATCCTGGATTACAAGGATTAAGACCGAGTCTTTCATGCATCCCAAAGATACTTTTACGGATTTCGCGGAAGCATGCTTAAGAACGTTCGATAGGGCGCCCTGCAACAATCGATAAAGGGCAACTTGATGGCTCATCGGAATATTTTCGGGGAGATACCCTTCCCGCAGCGTTACGGCGATTTTTGTCCGCGCGGAGAACTGGCTAGTGTAGGTTCTTACCGCAGGCAGAAATCCTAACTCGTCGAAAACCGCAGGACCTAAATCCAGCACCAAACGCCGTACGGAATCGATCGCATGCGACACCAGGCCGATGGCTTCGTTCAGTCTCGGCCGGATGCTCTGGAACTCCTTTCGGTTGGTGTCCATCGCGATCATCTCGAGGTAGAGTTTCATGAGAACCAAGTCGTGGCCCACTTCGTCGTGTAAATCCCTGGATAAACGCTTCCGCTCGTCCTCGTAGACTTTGGTCACATACACCGAAGCGTCATGCCGGCGTTCTCCCATTGAATCCTGCGAGACGTTCGTCGCTGGCTTTGGTCGAGTTGAGGTATCTGGTTCGGACTGGCTGGAAACAATCAACAGAATCACGAGGGATTGAAGACGCGAAAGCGCCAAAATGTGACCGGCCGCTTCCGCCTGATGATTCCTTAGATAAGGTACGCAGATTTCAAAGAGCCGATTGATAGCATCAATCGAGCGATCCAAAGGAATACCACATTGAGCCAGCGTTCCGCCCAGTTCGCGTACTTGCCGCTGGAAGGCTGGGAAGGACATCTTGCGGAGCTTCACGGAGACGCGGTCGAAACCAAGATGAGACGGTCCGAGGAAGTCTTGGGACTCAATCCCGAGTCGGCCCGTTTCCCGTTGCCATTTCGCGAATATTTCCTCTGAGTGCGGCCCCAAGGCTTTCAATGCCTTGGCCGATGGCTCGCGGATGAGTGAGTTAAAACCACGAGTTGAAATTCCTGACATAGGGCGAGGCAGCGGATGTTCAACGTCTCCGATGAAAATTCTTCCCCGGGGATTTACACACTTCCTCAAAAGTTCAGACGCCCGGCAGGAGGAATCGTTTCAAGCCGTCCTGCAAAGGAAGTCGGCGTGCACATTCTGTGCCCTGTTTCCACCTGAAAAGGAGAGACTTAAGTTGCCTTCATTCCGCAACATAAGGGGACGCGTACTCGTGCGAAAGGCGTGGCGGTCGTCGTGCTTCTGCAACAACCCGCCCGAGCGGCGGCCCGCCACGAAAAAGAGCGCTGGATTGCAGGCCACACTCACGCAAACCATCGCCTGTTCATTCGGATGCTTGAGTTGCGGAGCCTCTTTCCCGGTGAGCGGGGTCCGTGGACTGCATAAAGGTGTCATAACGCTTCTGATGATTGCCCCGTCGAGGGGCAGGAGAACCGAAGCAAAGTTCGCCGTGACACTCTTTGATTCTCATGTCAGCCTCTGATCTTGCTCGCGGATGGACGACCCGTTTTCTTCCGGCAAGCGAGATCCGAGCAGGCAGTCCCGCGATCGGCGCTGGAGCCGTCACCTCTGTATCCCTCGGTTTCGACGGCTGACTCGCGGTTCCGCCGATCCAGACAATGGTGCTTTCGTTTTTGACGCCGTGCAGTGAAATCAAAGCGCCGAAGAGTCGACCCCATGAAGAGCGTCTGTGGTATACAATCTCCCCATGGCTCGAACTCTTTATCCGGCCGTGGGCATCGTTGCTCTATTTTCCCTTTGCAAGATCGGCTCAAGTCAGACACCGTCCAGCGGGCCGCTCGTCTCCATCATTCCTCGCCCGAGCCCATCTGTTGTCCTCAATCCCGATTCCGTTCCTAGCGAACATCTCCGTGTGGATGCCTCAATGGTTCTGGTGCCGGTCCACGCGGTATCTGCAGCCGGCGCCAACGTGACGGATCTCGCCGCGGCTAATTTTCGAGTATTCGAAGACGGCGTTGAGCAGAAGATCACCTATTTCTCGCAGGACGATGCAGCGCTCTCGGTAGGTCTAGTGTTTGATTCGAGCGGTAGCATGAGCAACAAGATTCGCAAGTCCGCGAACGCGGCCGCTGCGTTTTTCAAGACCGCTAATACAGGCGATGAGTTTTTCCTGGTTGAGTTTGGCGAACGGCCGAAACTCCTCCTCCCGTTCACTTCCAATTCCGATGAGGTCTATCAGAAGATCGCGCACACCAAAGCCTTCGGGAGAACGCCTTTGATCGATGCAATCCATCTGGCCCTAATCCAGATGAAGAATGCCAGGAACTCCCGCAAGGCTATCGTGATTCTCTCCGACGGCGGCGACAATCGCAGCCGCCTGACCCGGGGCCAAATCAAAGGAGCCTTGCTCGAATCCGATGTCCAACTCTACGCGATGGGAATTTTCGACGCAGGAGATCTTCTTAAGCATTCGAGAGAAGAACAAAACGGCCCCCGCTTGCTCGACGAACTAGCCGAGCACACCGGAGGCCGCGTTTACACGATCGACAATCTAGACGACCTGGAGGCGATTAGTTCTCAACTGGGAACCGCGCTTCGCAGCGAATATCTCCTGGGATACACGCCCTCAAATCCCTCGCGCGACGGAAAGTATCACCACATCAAGGTCAATGTGGCGGTTTCATCGACAATCCCTGTTCCCAGCATTTCCTACCGGCGCGGTTACTATGCTCCGGTGGAATGAGATCTCCGGCTCTGCTTGATCGGGCGCCGCCGCTTCTTTCCGCTTGCACAATCCCGGCGCGCATGGCCGGTCTGGCCTTGGGCGCGAAGAGGATCAGATAATACGTGCTCCTGTTACTGACGCTTAGTAGGTCACTCTTTCCTGGTGTCAGGCCGCTATTTGACAAGGCGGCAACGTCCCCTTCGCACGGGGAGTACGAATTGAAAATCCCGGATCCTTGATCCGTGACTGCACAGCGCGGCGCGCACGTAAAAGCCGAATGCGAACCGCGGTATAGCTGATTCCTTGCCTGCGCGCGATTTCTTCAATCGGATAGCCCTGTAAATAGTCTTCGAATAACTGACGATCGCTGGGGCGGCACCAATCGAGAAATCTTCCCAAATCGATGGCGCCCAGGTTGACGTCCGCGCCCGTCGCCAAATCTGTGAGCGGCAGTTGCTGATTCTCGCTGCGCAGAAAACTGCGGTAGCAATTCAAGGCGATCGTATTCACCCAGGTCGTTACGACGCTTTCGTTGCGCAGCTGATTGATGCGCTCCCACCCCTTGGCCCAAGCTGCTTGAGCCGCTTCCCGGGCGCACTCGCTGCGTGCCCCCCGGGACAGTAAAAGGCGGATAGTTCGATCGAACCCTCTTTGGTACGCCTGTCCATATGCTTCCACTGTCATTGTTGCTCAAACTCCTCGCCTCTACATGTGTGCACTTCGAAGTCCAAGAACATTTGGTTGAGCGCAAAGTGATCTACCTCGCACTCACCGAAGGAATTACCCCTTGCGTTGCATGCGTCTGGCAGAAGTTGCACCGAATGGAAGGATTGACTAGCGGTTAGCCGAAGAATCCAATGGCGCTTGACGTGCCCCTGCTGATGCACCCCAACAAAACTTGGGTCAAATGACGGGAACGGGCGCCTCCGCTCAGCGCTCATTCCGCGAACGAAAACACTTAGGAACTGGACGGGCTGCTCTGTACTGTAGCGGCATCTCGACTTCTGCGCATCTCATTGATGCGATTTTGCAGCGTTCGAAGACTGATACCGAGCAATGCGGCGGCATTCTTACGGTTCTGATTCACGTGCTTCAAGGTGAGATCAATGAATGCTGTCTCCACCTCGGACAACGAGACGCCTGCCTGGAGCGTGATGGATTTGTCCCCGTTACCAATCGGGCGGGAGTTCACGGGCGCAGCCGATACCGGGGCAAGTCCTTTTTCCTCGATTTGAACGTGCTGCGGTCCGATGGATCCTGACCCCGCTAGGATGACGGCGCGCTCCATCACATTCCTAAGTTCGCGCACATTGCCCGGCCAGGAGTAGGCGCGGAAGCAGTCCAATACTGCTGGACTAATTCCGGTGACCTTGACACCGTGCTTTTCATTCAGCATCGGCACCATCGATTCGGCGAGCAATCCTATGTCTTCACCCCGCTCTCGCAGAGGCGGCAGCTCGAGTTGAAATACGTTCAACCGGTAGTACAAATCTTCGCGCAGTGTATTGTCGTGCAAAGCATCTTCAGGTCGCCGGTTCGAGGCTGCGATGAGACGAATGTCGATGGGTATCTCAGTTTGCCCTCCTAGCCGGCGAATGGTTCTTTCCTCTAAGGCGCGCAAAAGGCGCGACTGGGTTGTGATCGGCATCTCCAAAATTTCATCCAGAAACAACGTGCCTCCGTGGGCCTGTTCGAAGCAACCTGGCCGGCGTTCGGACGCTCCCGTGAAGGCGCCTTTTTCGTAACCAAATAATTCGCTTTCGATCAAGGTTTCCGGGAGGGCCGCGCAGTTGACAGCAACAAACGGCCGGTCAGAGCGAAGACTCAAATTGTGAATTTCCCGCGCCGCAAGCTCTTTCCCAGTGCCACTCTCGCCAATGAGTAAAATCGAGACGCTGCTGGGGGCCGCTTGATGTATCAAAGAGAATACTTTTTGCATGGACTCGGAGCGCCCTGTCAGGCGGCCCAGCGCACCCCGCAATGCCAGGTCCCGCTTCAGTGCGGCAGTTTCGCGGAGCAGACGGTTATGCTGTATGGCCCTTTTCAAAAGAGAATAGAGCGCAGTCAGCTTTACGGGCTTTTCCAAGAACCAATATGCATCCAGGTCCCTAATGACTGAAAGCGCCTTCTCAACGCTTCCGAACCCCGTCAGAACAATCGCCGGGATAGCGTCTCCTCTCCTGCGGAGCGTGCGCATCAATTCGAATCCGTCTAGCCGCGGCATGACTAGGTCTGTGATGATGACGTCGGGTGACCAAGACTCAAGTTTTTGAAGAGCCTGCTCCCCATCTCCGGCCGTCTCTATGTGGAATCCCTGAGGGGCAAGAGCACGGGCCAAATCGCTCCGCACTTCCTCCTCGTCATCCACAATCAAAACCCGCCCTAATGGGGAAGAGGCAGGATTTAGTGGCTCCGTCATTTACTTTCCTTGAATCTTTTCTTCGCGATCGCCTTCGTCCAGCCAGGAGACTGCAGCGAAGGCTCGGCGATAGCTAAGCTACCTTCCCGGTGCTGATATATTCGTCGAGAGCTCGATCCAGCACCTCGATGCGCTGGTTCAAGTCGTGAAGTCCGCTGAGCAACGATTGGCTGTTCTGCGGCGCCCGCGATTGCAACCGTCGAGAGAAGCGTTGTTCGAGGGTCCGAATGCCGATCAGTTCATCTGCGATCCAGGAAACGGTTCCGAGAATCATGGGGGCCCGTGTTGCGATGGAGGGCTTCTTACAGGTCATCATGTACGCCTCTATTGCACATGACTCTCCATAGCGGAACCACACTGCACAGCCGCTATGTTTCACACTGTTTCGGCAGGTGTTTTGAGAATTTGGCCGTGCAGAATAGTCTTTCCAAAGTAAGGACGCGGGTAAATAGGTCAGTGCATTTTTTACACTATGGTGCCGTAACTGTCCCAACCGCCTCTTTTTCAGTGTGTTTCAGAAGTACCCCCCGGGGGCGCAAACGGATGGCCCGGGAGTTGCCTTAAGGATTGCGTAGCCTGGCACACCAGTTTCGGCTGCGCGCTAGAAAGAAAAAGGAGTAACGAATGAAGAACTACTTAAAGACAATTGCTTTCGTAGCAGTCGTGAGTATGGCAGCAATGGGCATCGCCGCGGCGGATCAATGGGACAAAAAAACCATCATCACCACCGACGAGGTCATGCAACTGCCGAACATGATGCTGCAACCCGGAACCTATGTAATTAAGCTGGCGGAATCCTCTTCCAACCGCCACATCGTGCAGTTCTACGATAAAGACGAAAAACATTTGATCACCACGGTTCTTGCTATTCCAAACCAGCGTCTTCGTCTGACAGGGAAAAGCGTTTTCGCGTTCTGGGAAGTACCCGCCGGTCAGCCTAAAGCGCTGCGCGCGTGGTTCTACCCGGGCGATAACTTTGGACAAGAATTTGCCTACCGGCGGCAAGAGGCTACTAAGTTAACGGCGACCAATAGCGGGGCCGAAGTGCCCATAGATGATCAAGGGACGGCCGCTGAATCTACCGCGACTACAGCGAACGAGCCGACTCCGGCCCCGGCGGAACCCGTAGCCGCTGCGGAGCCCGCGCCGACGCCCGCTCCCACCGAAGTGGCGGCGGCTCCCCAGCAACCTGCTCCAGCTGCCACGCCGGAACCGGTAACGCCGGCCCCCGCGCCAGCCGAAGCGAGCGACGCTCAGCGGATAAACCCGGCCCCCCAACAGCCTGACAGCCTTCCCAAGACCGCTTCGAACTTGCCCTGGCTGGTTCTAGCCGGTTTTCTGTCGATTGTCGGCGCCTTGGCGCTGAACCTTGCGTATCGTCGTAGCTAAAACTACGGATAAAATAAGGGGCAGGCAACCTCGGGCGTTGCTTGCCTCACTTTGTCTGCCATGGTTAAGGCCAACTTCTCAACGGCAGTGTTCCTCTCCGCGTTGCTGTCAGGGCAGCCACAACAATCCCCCGACGAATTCACTTTACATACCGACAGCCAGCTGGTGGTGCTGAATGTGGGGGTTCAAGATACGCACGGCACAAACATTAAAGGTCTCAGCGCCCAAGCTTTTCAGGTCTTCGAAGATGGCCGCCTGCAAACCATCAAACAGTTCACCGCGGAAGACCGGCCTGTAACGGTCGGCATCGTAATAGACACCAGTGGCAGCATGCGCACCAAACAGGCTGAAGCCGTCGCGGCGGCACTGGCTTTTGTCGAGTCCAGCAATCCAGACGATGAAACCTTCGTGGTCAATTTCAACGATCACGCCTCTTTAGGGCTACCATCCAATGTGGCCTTTTCCCAAAATCCCGCGCAACTCAGGACAGCGCTGTATGCGCAGAGGCCGGAGGGCCGAACCGCGCTTTACGATGCCCTGACGCTCGCCGCGAATCATCTTGCGCAGGGCAGATGGGAGAGTAAAGCGTTGCTCTTGATTTCCGACGGTGGAGATAACAACAGCATGCGCACTCTGCAGGAAGCCGTTCGCACAGTGGCGCTATCGGGCGCAGCCGTCTATTGCGTGGCTCTCTACGATCCCGAGGAGCCGGAGCATAATCTTGGAACCCTCCACCGCCTGTCACAACTCACGGGAGGCGAAGTTTTTGTGCCGACGCAGCTTTCAGAGATCGGTGCCCTGTGTTTACGTATCGCTAAAGACATTCGCGCAAGCTACACGCTGGCATACACGCCACCCAATCCGGATCGATACTCCACTCCCCGCAAGATCAAAGTAGTTGCGTCCGCTCCGGGTTCCAGCAGGCTCAAAGTCCGCGCCCGTAGCAGTTACATTCTCGAAAAAGCAAGCAATTAGTGCATCTTTTGCATCACAAGCTCCAGCTTACTGCTGGACAGGGTTGGAGCGATTCCTTCGAATGTCTCCGCAGGCAGGGGCAGTTCAGAAGGGATTAGCGCTTGCCAGTCACTGGAATCGTCAAAGGCAGAGCAGTGAAGCTCAAACACGCTCCGGATCGTATTTGCAATGGCATCAACTGTATAGGAGCGGCGGGCTCCAGGGGTCGCTAGGTGGGGTGCACTTACATCGGCCGTTAGAACGGCATGCGCCGCCAGGTACGACGCCCTTTCTAATTGCTTCGCGTTCATCAGTGTACTCCTTGGGGTTTTAACTCACAGGAGTATTGCGTTGCAGTTGTCGTGCCAACACGTCGGGGTGACGGCTAATCTTTAGCGGTAGGGCGTCGCGTCCCGGTAGTAGTCGTGATAGTGTTGCCCGTCCCGCATCAATCCCCGGTCCGCTACTCCGATCTGAAGTGCGTGTTCCAGGCGGAAGGTCAGCAGGGATTCGGCCGGAATAGAGAGAGAACGGCCGCGGGTTATTACTTGTCCTCCGGCGCCGGCCGCCGCTCCGGCGACTGCTCCTATTGCAGCGCCTTTTCCTCCTCCGGCGATGGCCCCGATGATCCCTCCCAGGAGTGCTCCGCCTCCGACGTACTCTCCGGTACGCCGGTTGGCGCCAATTCCGTCCCTCGATTCCACGCGCTTGCTATCCGTGTCAATGCCGTATCGTTGGCCATTGACGGTGACCGATTCCAAATCCAGGATGAGGTCATTGTCGGGTTCGGTCCTGGCAATCAGTTCCACACTTGATCCACGGGGGATAGCCAATCCACCGTCTGTTCCCCTAACGTCCTGATCCACGACACCAGAGAAAACCCGGTAGTCGGCGCTGGTCGCTCGTATGTATTCGTTGGTGCGCACTGAGACCACCGTTCCCGGCGCAAGTACCGTATAACGCCCTCTCTCATCGGCGGCGGCTACTGCAAACTCTCCACTACATCCGCGGTCTACCCAAATCCCCCGAGGCGTGAAACCCCACGAATAACCTTCCTGGCAGCCTGCGTAGCTGGTTTGCCTCTCTAAGCGCACCCCACCTCGGGTATCGGCGTCACAAAAATTCCGATCGCCATTAGTTGAACTGCATTCGACTAGTTGAACTGCATTCGACGATTCGGCGGTCGCGGGGCTGACCTCGCAGTGGGAACGCACCGGTACAAATCAGCGATGTTGCCGCCATAACCAGCCAGGCTCGCTTACGAAACATTATTCACTCCTCCTCAAGTTCAACCTTTGTCGGTCGTTAGAGTGCGTAAATCGCAATTTGTTTCTACGGCAACCACGCAACAGCTTGCCTATCGAAGAGATCTAACAAGAGTAAGGGGGGACCGCGCATGTCGTACTGGGGTTTTGTCGCAGTTACTCTGTCTATTGCTACGTGCGTCCCGCAGTCCACCGCAGTCCCAGCCGTTCCAGGGCCTCAGTCGGAAATGAGCGCACAGGACCGGTTTCGTTGGGTCACGCTGACAGCCGAATCGTCGGCAACACCTTTTCTGAATTCATGCCGGACCTGCTGGAACGCAAACGCAATTTGCCGCGAGATTCTCGAGGCCCGTAAAAACACTTCATGAAGTCAGAATTCAAATCCGTCGACGCACAATCAAAGCAAAGCATCAAGGCGGTCTCCGATCTAGAGCACGAGGCGCTTGCGCGCAGAACCACCGCCGAAACATTTAGCGACTTCGTTGTGTCCCAAGGTGGACGTCCTTGGGTGATCGCCTTACATACGCTGTGGTTCGGTGGTTGGATGTTATGGAATTCAGGCCGCGTGCCGGGTCTCGGCGCATTTGACCCCTTTCCATATATGGGTCTCACAACGATTGTCTCCCTGGAAGCGATTTACTTGTCGCTTTTCATATTGGTGAGCCAGAACCGCGCCACTCGACGCGCCGATGAGCGCGCCCATCTGGACTTGCAGATAAACCTAATGGCTGAGCGCGAAGCCACCAAAATGCTGCGTCTCCTGCAAGCGCTTTGTGCGTATCATGGCTTGGCCGAAGCAGCAGATTCGGAAGTTGACGAAATGCTCCGGGAAATAGAACCGGCAAGTATTGCACGAGAGCTGGAAAAACACCTTCCTTCCGACCTAAGCAACATTCGAAACAATAGGGGCGGCGACGACTCTAACATATGACGTAGCGGCAGTTGAAATCGCCGCACGACTCAGTTTCTGGAGGCAACAAAATGAAAATTCAAGGTGTAATGTTGGCAATCGTACTTGGGGCGGCCTCCTGGGGCGCACAAAATACCGATTCCGGTGTAAAGCCGGATAACACGAAGGTCAACAAACAAGACCGGGACGCGAATCAACCAACGGCCGATCAGCAGAAGAATAACTCCTCAGATCTAGACCTCACCAAAAACATTCGCCGCTCCATCATGGACGACAAGTCGCTCTCTATGGATGCCCACAATGTAAAGGTGATCAGCCAGAACGGGACCGTCACTCTAAAGGGCCCCGTGAAATCCGAAGCCGAAAAGAGCGCCATCGTTTCGAAGGCCGTTTCTCTGGCCGGAGGCGCCGATAAGGTCGTCGATCAGATGTCCGTCAAGCAGTAATCGAACACTTCAAATTAAAGGGAGAGACTAACATGGCAGGCAACAACACCGCCGTTTTTGGCATTTACAAGAATTCCGTGGCCGCCGAGCGAGCCGTGGATCAAATCCTCGCCGCAGGATTTTCGAACAATGACATCTCAGTGCTATTACCGGATAACCAAAGCTCCAAACAATTCGCACATGAGAAAAACACCAAGGCTCCTGAAGGAACCACGACCGGGGCCACCGCTGGCGGCCTGGTGGGAGGGACACTGGGGGTGCTCGCCGGAATCGGGACGCTCGCTATTCCCGGCTTAGGCCCGTTCATCGCGGCCGGACCAATCATGGCTGGACTCGCCGGCCTGGGAGTGGGGGGAGCCGTTGGCGGGTTGATCGGAGCCCTGGTTGGAATGGGGATTCCGGAGTATGAAGCGAAGCGCTACGAAGGGCGCGTGAAAGATGGCGGTGTGCTTCTATCGGTGCACTGCAACGGATCCCATGAGATTGCGCGAGCCAAGGATCTCCTCAAACAAACCGGCGCGGAAGATATCGCCTCCGCAGGAGAAAAAGGAGTGAGCTCGCACGGTGTTGAATCGGAAGTTCCTTCACACCGCTAGTCTTTTGAATCGGAGGAGATGTTTCTTTGTGGGCGCCGCGAAGTCGTGGCGCCCTTTTTTCGCGCTAGCCGAACTGCCTAGACGGTCCTTCCACTGAAGAGCAGGAAAACCAAGGTAATCAGTAAAATCAACCCAAATCCACCGGCCGGATAATATCCCCAGCCCGAACTGTACGGCCAAGTTGGCAACGCGCCCACCAGCAGCAATACCAAAATGATCATTAGTAGCGTACTCATCTTTTCTCTCCCTTTTGTGGATTCATCCACTGACCGTTAGAGGGCCCGTCAGAAAGTTTGTTTCCTTTGCTCCGTGCAGGATTTGCCACCGGGAAAAGTTTCCCAGAGCAGCTTGGGTCCTGTTTCCAGCTGACTAGCCTTCAATTCGAAACGGCCCCCGGGTTGCAATTAGTCGGGTGAGGAGAATCCGACATGGCAACCAATACCGCTGTTTATGGACTATACAACGATCGGCCTGGAATTGAAGAGGCAGTGGACTCCCTAAAGCAAGCGGGTTTTCGGAAAACCGATATCTCCGTGTTGCTGCCAGAGAATGTGGGTTCCAAGGACTTCGCCCACGAGAAGAATACTAAGGCGCCAGAAGGCGCAATCGCAGGAGCTGGCTCCGGAGCGGTAATCGGTGGAGCGCTGGGCTGGGTAGCTGGAATCGGATTGCTCGCTATTCCCGGGATCGGTCCCTTCATAGCCGCCGGACCGATTATGGGTTTACTTGCCGGCGTCGGAGTGGGTGGGACGGTTGGTTCCGTTGTAGGCGCCCTCCTTGGAATGGGCTTACCGGAGTACGAAGCCAAGCGGTTTGAAGGTCGCATCAAACAGGGCGGGATACTGCTCTCTGTCCATTGCGACGATTCCGAATGGGTCAAACGCGCTAAACATATCTTGACCAATACCGGCGCCTCCGACGTGGCGTCGGCGAGCGAAGCCCGCGCGGATTTTATGGTAACGGATAAGCCGTTTCCCAAACCAACCAATCAAGGAGTGTAACGACATGCTGTGGACAATTGCCGTCATTTTATTCGTAATGTGGGCTTTGGGATTAGTCACTTCCTACACGCTCTCCGGGTTTATTCACATACTGTTGGTGCTGGCGATTGTGGCTGTGATTCTAGGCATTATCCAAGGCCGCCAGCCGGTGGTTTGAACGATTTGAAATGCGAAACAGCGACCCGAAACTGCCGCCGCCGGATCCGGATCCCCGAGAACCGGGTCCGGCGCCGGTCCCGATCCGCGAACCGGAGAATCCCGACCCGGATGTGATCGACCCAAATCCTGAACCGCTGCCTGCATGACATCGGAAAGGACCAAGGCAAACATGATTCGAAAACTGAAATCTGGGGAATACCGGCTCTATTCACGCAAGGTCGACGCGAAAAGCAAAAAAAGAAAGAATCTGGGGACGTTTACAACCCGGGCAGCCGCCGAAAAACACGAACGCGAAATTCAATATTTCAAGCGCCACTAGACCTCAATCTGACCAGTATGCCTACACACACTTCATCGCCAACAGAAGAGAAAATTCGACTCGAGCAGCCAATCAGCTCGATCCTGCCAAGCCTCAGTTCCGACCATTCGATTTGGTCGATTTCACCCGAGGCTACTGTTTTCGAGGCAAGCGAACGAATGACTGCGAACAATCTCGGCGCGCTGGTTGTGCTGAGCGCTCAGAAGCTCGACGGCATCATCACCCAGGAGGATATTCGCGAAGTCGTCCTCCAAGGCAAAGATGCTCGGGAAACCAGAGTAAGCGACAGCATGACCAGGGGTGTTTATTACGTCAATCCAGGAATGACCATCGACACCTGCATGCTCTTGATGGCTTCGAGGCGGCTCCGTCACTTACCGGTCTTGGAAGGAAGTAGAGTCATAAGCATGATTTCGGTTGAAGACATCTTGGAACGGGTAACACACGAGTCGCAATCCTGAGGAGCGCTCAGTTTCCTTTTTCGAGCTTGGATCGAACCCTCTGGCCCAATTGGATGAATTGATCCAGATTGAACGGCGGAATCAAGCTGATAAATTCGAGGGCGGCCCTATCATCCAGGAGTGGAGCGATTCGACCCTACGTTCGCCGATGACTCGATCCGTCTCTTCCGTCACGACACAGAGCATTCCGTTGATTCGACCGTCATCGTCTGTTAGAGGTCGATCCGCTCGAAGAAGTCCATCGCCCGTTCCCCGTCCTCGACAACCTGGAGCTCGCGCGCGATTGCCCTGTCCTCCCGAGCCTCCCGCACCAGTTCTATGTCGGCCGAGTTGTCCTCAGCATGTATTACGAACAATCACCAGATTCAACATGCGTCTAGCCCCACGTTAGCCGGAAAACGTTTAGAAATGAGATGGCGCACCGAGAAGAAAGCGCGCCAACCCTCGTGCCGCCGCCGAATGCGCTTTTGATCCGGCAACAGGCATCTGCGGAGCCCCATGAGCCCCGGTGTGTTCGACACCAGGCGGGCGGCGCGAGTTCCAATAATCGACACGCCAGCATCACGGCCATGGCTCATACAGTCTAAACTGTATTTAATCGCCGCATGCCAACGGGCAGCGGTGAATGAGTGTTGGCCGCGGACAGCAGGCGTAGCCGTTGTATCACATCAGCGGGTTGACCGTGCGAGACTAATTTCGAGACGCTCGGCTGAAACATTTCGCTGCGAGAAATCTCTAACCGGGTTGGGCCGAGAAAAGCGCATGCGGTATTGCTGGCATGCGGATTGCACGTATTGGGCAGGAGGTATGCCTCTGTGAGTTTGGAAGCTCCTATGATCAGTTTGACCTATTGTCACCACGCCAAGACGTTGCTCGACGATCTTAGCGACGCTATTCGCGACTTGGTTAAACTTCACGAGGAGCAATTTCAGTCGCTCGTTGGAGGGGATCTAGACAGTACACGCTTCGATCCCCTGATTCATATGGCCAATGAGCGCAAGAATGAAGCCAAGTACGCCTATCTTCACCATTTGGAAACTCACGGCTGCTCAACATACGATGGAATTGAAAAAAAGTGAACGTGTCAAAATTACCGACAGCGTGCATAGCATCCAATCGGCGCGCGCATCCCTGGCTGACATTGAGAAGGAGAAGGTTCCTGATGTCGATCAAATCCAGGATTGCTTGGAGGGCGCTGACAAGAGCCTGCGACGTGCGCTCAGGCAAGCGCCGGAGAAGAAAAAACATTGATCGTGCGAAATTTCAGGCTCTCTGTCTACGCGGGGATCTCGGCTTCGACGAGCTGTGCTAGAAGAATAAGCGATTCTTGCCAACCGAGGTAGCACGCCTCAGCAGGAATGATGTCAGGCACCCCTTCCTGTACGATGTTCAGCTCAGTCCCTACAGAAACCTTCCTGAGAGTTACCGTCACCTGCATCTCCCCTGGCAGGTTAGGGTCGTCAAATCTATCGGTGTACCGAATGCGCTCGTGGGGTACCAGTTCGCGATATTCGCCGCCGAACGAGTGGCTAAGCCCCGTGGTGAAATTTGTGAAGGACATCTTATAAGTACCCCCAACCTTGGCTTCCAAGTGATGGACCTTGCCGGTGAAGCCGTTCGGCGGTAGCCATTTCGCCTTTGCGTCCGCATCTAGGAACGCACGATAAACCCTCTCGGGAGTTGCACGGAGGACGCGGTGAAGTCGGATGGTATTTGTGGACATGCCTACTCTCTTCGATGATTGTTGCCTATGAACTGATTGTTGCCTATAAACACCAAACGCCGCCCTATTTTTTGGGGGACTGGTGCAGCGCGAAAGCCGCACCTTGCGGATCTGTGAGTTGTGCGATACGACCGCCACCCGGCACGTCCATCGGACCGTTCATGATCTTCGCTCCACGTTTCGTCGCACGGCCGATTGCTGCGTCGAGGTCTGACGTCTCGGTGTAATAGAGCCACATGGGGGGCATCGGTGAGCCCTTCGGTGTTGTCATCATTCCGCCTAGCCGTCTCTCGCCGATACCGAAAATGCGATAGGTCCCCATCGGCCCCATGTCGATCTCTTGGAGGATCTTCCATCCGAAAATCTCCGAGTAGAAAGCGAACGCCGCGGCGCTATCGCTGGTCAGGAGTTCCCGCCAACAAAACTCCCCTTGTGTCGATTGGTCATGAAGCTCCATCGCTCGGCTCGGCTTGAAAATCATGATCGCGGCGCCTTGGGGATCCGCGATTACTGCAAACCGGCCGATGGTTGGAATGTCGCTGGGTTCTTTGTAAATTCTGCCTCCGAGCTTCTTGGCAAGCGCTGCCGTCGAGTCGACGTCCTTGACCTGGACGTGGCTCATCCAGCTCGGCGGCGTACCCATCGTTGCCGCTTCTTCCGGGAGCTTCATCACGCCCCCGAGCGGGCCCTGGCTGCCTACCCACATCGTGTAGTCGCCATTCTCCCCGAACGGCTGCGTCTTCCAGCCGACCACGTCGGTATAGAAGGCGATTGCCGCCTTCGGATCCTTGGCTAAGAGCTCATACCAAACGAAATGACCGTTGTCGGCATTTTCAATTGTCATCACTTCACTCCTTGGGTGTGTGATCAGTTTACTATGCCGAATGTGACAACTAGGATGCTCAAAGCTTAATGATTCCGCGACGCACCGCGATTGCTATGGCTTCCGTGCGATCCTTCGCTCCCACCTTCTCGCGGATGTGCCTTAGGTGCACTTTGACAGTCTCCTCGGAAATGCGCAACTGCTCTGCGATATCGCGGTTCCGGTTCCCCGCAGCGACTAGGGTTAGGACTTCCACCTCGCGGGCCGACAACGTGTCCTCGCCGATATGCTCAGCGAGTTTGGCTGCCAATTCAGCCTGGACCACCTTTTGGCCCGAATATACTTTTCGGATCTCCCGCAGTAACTCGTTGGGAGGCGTGTTCTTAAGCAGGTATCCGCTGGCCCCGGCCTTCAGCGCCCGCCGTACATCAACATCGCCGTCGCTGGTCGTGAGGACCATGATGCGCGCCGCTGGAAACTCGGCTCGGATCGCGATCAAGGCCTCAATCCCGCCCAAGTCCGGCAGCCAGGTCTCCATAAGCGTGATGTCGGGCCGGTGCTCCCGGTACTGCTGAATCGCCTCTTGTACGGTCGATGCTTGCGAGACGAGCACCATGTCCGGCTCCTCGCTAATCATTCTTGCGATTCCCGCGCTAAACAGCGGATGGCTGTCCAGGCTGAGGATTCGAATGCGAGTTCGATCCGGCGCCGCCGGGTCTGGGGAAGTCGCTGAATTTTGCGACCGCCCGTCCTGCCAGTCAGCCTTCGTCGACGGAGGCCGGCGCGTGCCTTTACTCGCAGGTCCCGCATATAGCTCCGGAATCGTGAAAGAACGGTTCACCGTTGCACGTTGTCTGAGAATCATGAGGCGATGCTACCAGTAAGAAAAAAGAAGATCTTGAACGTAGCTGCCGGAATCGGAACATTCTTGCTCCAATTTGGCCGCCCCTTCCGGAAACGCAAAAGGCTTTTATACAAGAAGGGTTTTGGAAATACGATCTTGGAGCGGCTTTGGTGGACGGCGGCCGTGAAGGAGCGGCCCTCGCCAGGCTCCTGAGCCATTTGTTCGAGAGAACTATTTGCGGGACAGCGCCTAGCGGTCCTTCCAGCGCGCCAGCCGGGGCGACATCCCCGTCCGCCGCCGGAAGTGCCGCGCTAGATGGCTCTGGTCGGAAAATCCGGTCGCGATCGCGATTTCCGACAGCGGAAGCTGGGTCTCGCGAAGCATGCGCTCCGCTCGATCCAGCCGCCGGCTCAGAAGGTAGCTGTGAGGCGGCATTCCCACCGATTGGTGAAATGCCCTTGCAAAATGATGGGTGGAAAGTGCCGCCATCTCAGCCAGCGCCTCTAGCCCGATTTTCTGGTCCAGATGGGATTCGATGTACTCGCAGATGCGCTGGGTGAGCACCGGCGGCAGCCCCCCGCGGCTGGGTGCGAGCGGCTCGGCGGCCGGCAGTTGCCCCAGCGTGCTGATCCGGGGCCGGCTGTGCACCATCGCTTCCGCGCTACTCCGCGTAACTCGGGATTTGCTTAGGGGCGGCGTAAACAACGCATACCACCATCCTTCGCCGCCGGCCCGCATGACCCGGGCTGGGATGTCCCTGTCGCCAGTCTGTCGAAATAGCAAACGGTCGAATTCGAAAGCCGCCGACAGGGGAACGCCGCTCGCAAGCCTGTCGTCATCCAAGCCAAGGACGTCCCGAGCAATGCGGTCGGCGCCCACTATCCATTGGTGGTCGTCCACCGCGAGAAGCAACGCGGGCTGGTTGTCGGAGGGCATAGCAGCGACAGTCCAAGTGTGGCGGAAATATTCCCGAAACAAGCGTTCTTCGATGGCTCGCGCGGCGACCGTGACTGTATCGAGAACCAGAGGCAACGCGCCTTGGTCTTCTCCGCTCGCCACCCGCGAGACGTCCAACACGGCCACCAGTTCTCCATGCGGGTCAAAGACCGGGGCGCCGGCGCAACTGAGCTGCGTATGCCGGCTGCGAAAGTGCTGGTCGGCGTGTACCAGCACCGGCACCTCCTCGGCGATGCACGTGCCAATGCCGTTGGTTCCTTCGGCTTGCTCCGACCAGACGCCCCCCACCCAGATACCCCAGTGCTTGAACTCGCTGGCGTGGGCTTCGTCCCCGCGATGGTGAATCGCCACCCCCTCGCGGTTACACAACAAAACCACGTAGCCACGCTGGCGGAGTACGGCATAGAGCCGGTCGATCTCTTCTTGAGCCTGAACTACGATATTCCCCAGCGGCTCGCGAAAGACCTTCAACTCGTTTTGCGTGATGATGTGAGGTGCCGAAACGTCCCTCGCGTCCACACGAAAATCGAGGAGGCATCTGCGCCAGGACTCGAAAATCTCCCCCCGTTCGGAGAGCAGATTCTCGCTGTTGACGTTCAACTCGACGCGGTCGACGTGCGACAGCTCCTGCGCCATGCTGTCGAGGCGGCGTTGAACTGGGGTGGCCATCGAACGATTGGCAACGATTTCGACCGGCTCCAACGCTACGTCGGCGGCATATTGACTAAATGGACGCCGCGTTTCGACCGAGGCTCAGAGTTGTCTCGCATTATACGATGGTCCCGATGTCGCCGCAATGCGCTGAGCCGACGGATTGGAAATCCGTATCCTGCGAACCTGCGCCGGTGGTGACGACCGAAAGCATGGATCGATGGTTGACGAGCTCCTGGGAAGATATCCCTTTTGATTTGATGTTGTTTCCCGAGGATGCAACAGTCGGGTTCCTTAAACAATCTCCTACCTAGAGGTGATCCATGAGGAAACTACTACCTGTCGCATCGATCATGGGGGTTCTACTTCTGCATGGTTGCTCTACCGACGGGACGAACAGCGCGGCTTCCAGCAATGCCGGGATGGAGCAATCCATCAAGACGCAGCTCTCGTCTGACCCGCAGCTTCAAGGGATCGCTGTAGACGCAAGAGCGGACAAAAATGAAGTGACCCTGTCTGGGACTGTGCCGACTGAGGATCTTAGGACTAAGGCCGTCGATCTCGCCAAGAACGGGCGACCGAACTTGGTGGTTACGGATAAAATCGACGTGCAACCCAGCCAAGTCGCCCGAACCGAGTATACAGACGACATGGCACGTGCTGCGCGCGAGAAGGCTAAGGAGTTGGGCGACAAGATAGGGAACTCGCTTGATGATGCCTGGATTCATACCAAGATCAAAGCGAAACTCATTGATAATCCCGACACACCAGCCCGAAAGATCAACATTGATGTTATCGATCAAGTGGTTACCTTGCACGGGAAGGTGGAAACCAATGCCGCGAAGGATGAAGCGGAGCGAACGGCAAAGCAGACCGAAGGCGTCAAGCGAGTCAATAATCTCTTGAAGGTCCAGGCGGGCTAAGTTGCTCGTCTGGCGCGAGCCGAAGCTCAGCATTCACGCGGGAGGACAAAGCAATGCATTCCACTGCATCACCCAGAGCTATCGACCTGAATGAGACTGTGATGTCGATCCTTAGTCAAAAGAGCCATGCCGTCTGGTCAATTTCGCCCGAGACCAGCGTGTATGACGCCATTGCTCTCATGTCGGAAAAGCACATCGGCGCGTTAGCTGTTCTGAGTGCCGGACGTTTAGTCGGAATTATCACCGAGCGCGACTATGCGCGTAAAGTCATCCTCAAAGGGAAACAATCCCGCGAAACGAGGGTCCGCGAGATCATGAGCTCGCCGGTGTTGTTTGTCACGCCGGAACTGACCATTGGCAAATGTATGCATGTGATGACATCGCGCCAGATCAGACATCTTCCAGTTCTCGAAGCTGACCGCGTCGTCGGCATGGTGTCAATCGGCGACCTCGTGAACTGGATCATCGCCGCCCAGGACGATACAATTCGCCATCTGCATAATTACATTACCGGATCGTACCCGGGTTAGAAGGTTGACGCTTTGACCCTTCGAGGCCGAAATCGGCTTAAGATAATCGTCGTGCGCGCGAGGAGAGGAAAGGATCGGTGGTTTGGCTTGCGTCCGAAAACGGCCAAATCTTACTGACAAACCACCGTCGCAAAAGTGTGGACGGAAGTAGTCTTGCTGCCCAGGCTTAAAGGTCTGAACCGAATCTGCATGAGAATATTTTTCACCCACTGCACTGCCATGCTCTTTGGATGAATGGAACGGGATCTGCTTACGTCTCTAGCCCGCGTAACCTCTCCTTGCGCATTCACGTTCAATTCGAAAAAGCCGCGCGCAGAAACGGGACAGTTTTGTTCGTCAGCTCTTAATTCCAGCGATGCCCTATCCGGGTTGTAGTGCAGCTGGCTGGGTAAGCCTCCGGGCACCACGCGATTAAACTGCTCTTGAGAAGTCACGTCAGTATGCGCCAAAAGGTCTGGGCTCTGCAGATACAAAAATAGACAGCTAACACTCAGGACTAAACGTCGGCTGCTCGGAATCATGTCACGGATGTTCGGCTGGAAACGCATCGAGTCTCCCGCCGAGCTAAGCCGCCAATCGAATGGCACTGGGCGGATCGTCGTTCGGGCCGTTATCATCCGGCTCCGAACCGACCTCGCGGGGCTGTGCTGCAGCTTTGGTAACTCGAAAAGCAGGTTGGTGAACTTTCTGCAGAAACTCGTCGATACAGACAATCATTTCGTCCCTCTATGCCAGAAACTGCACATCACGGGCCATTGTGAAATGCACGATCTTGAGGGACTACGAGTCGCGGAACATTTCGGTAGAGCGAACACCTTCCGGTGAGCAACTTTGCGATGGTCGCACTACCTGTCCGTAGGTCATGGGAAACGGCGGACTCCTGTGTGGGCAAAAAATGGGAGGTGCTCAAATTGAGTTAGTCTATTCCGGCGGAGTTTCGCCGGGCGGTAGTTCGCTGCTGTTCTCTTTTTCAGGTTCGGGAAGAATGTGGTCCGGAAACATCCCGGAACCGCTGCAATCGACGCAGAGTGGAAAGCCGTGGTAGTGAAGGTCGGTTTCCTCGCCGCAGTTTGAGCACGCTGGCATCACCGTCCCCTGCCTTTCGCTGGCAAATATCGGAGAGGCTTCACGACAGGGTGAATGGGCAACTCGTCCTTATGAGTTAGATATTTCTGGATAGCTCATTCGTTCGAAGAAAACCTGCCATGCTCAATATAGGCCACTATCCGGTTGGCGTGCGACTCGCAGCGTAACGGAGAGTTTACTCGAGATTGACGGTTTGGTTATGTTGCACAGGTTATCCACAGGACAGGCCCCTTAACGCGTTGACTCAGCGAGACCTATTGTTGAGGAAAAGCTACGTTTTATCTGGACCTTTTTAGGTCTGTGGCCCATGATGATTAAGCAGTCGGGCTACCCCTCTCGGACGCGAAGGAGTTTGCCAAGGATCGCAGCGAGGCCAGTGTCTTCGATAGGCACTGGTCTCTTTACCCCCCTGACATCATCCCGGAGCAGGCGCACGGTGAAACTAGATGCCACGGATTAGGGATACTCGACCGGCAGTTGAACCTTTATCGGACGCGAAGGAGTTTTGCTGGTATCGAAGGGGGGCAGGATTCCTCTCCCTCCGACGGGAACCTGCCCCCTTTTTCAACCAGATTCGGGATGCATCTATTACCTCCCAATCGCTAAACTACAGCCCAGGCTGTATTCCGATTGCTACAGCAAGGAAAACAATCTAAATCTTTGGTGAAACATTTTTCCGCGGTTCTGGCTCTATTCGAAAAGACGAACCCGGTAAGGCTCCAGCACTGCCCTCGTACCGGTCGGAAGAAGGACTTGGGTGGAAGGTGCCGGAGCGGGTTGCGAGGCCAGAATGCGAACCCGAAACGACTACGCCCTTGGAGTTGTTTGGGCGGCTTTAATTGGGCTGTTGCTAGTGACGTTGTGGTTTAAGGGGCCGCTGGGGTAGCCCATGGCCGACACTGCCCACATCCACGACGATGACCTTGAGCTATACAGCGCTGGACATCTCGAGCCCGAGCGCATTCCCCCGCTCAAGGCACACTTGTCTGTCTGCCAGGACTGCCACTGCGTCGGGCCGGAAGTAGGCGATGCGGTAATGCCGCGCTTAGGCGGACCCGTGAAGCGCTTTTCGTCGGAATTGAATCGCTACTGCCCTAAATGCTTCTCCAGCAACATTCGCCGTTCGTGCAACGGTAGTCCGTTTGCTGGGGTAATGCGGTTTTTTGGGCGCCGGCCGTTCCGCTGCAAAAGTTGCCATTCGCGCTTCTACCTAGCTACGGAGCGGCAGCCGGACTCACCACCGCCCATGCTTAAGGCTGAATCATAGGCGCGTAGCGGCTTACTTTGAGGACGGCTCGTTTTTGAATGAAACCTTCCTCCAAGGAACGGCTCTAAAAGTTAGGGAGGCGTGATGTATGCCGATAGTGCCCCTAATTTCTCGTATAACGCCAATGCCCAGTGTTCTCCTGTTGATCGTCGTGACAGGATTTTTGATCCTTGTCGCCAGCATGGTCTATAGTCTTGCAAGAGAGAGAAAAAAACTGGACCGGCGAACGAGGCTTCTTAAGCAATGGGTAAGCATCGAGTCGATGCAGCCGAGAACTCGATATCGCAAGATCGAGGTTAGGCTGACGAAACAGCGGGGCCTAGATTGCGACGAAAACGTAAATCCTTGTCACTCTGAGGGCATCGGTCTCAAATCGTGGTCGAATGTAGCTTCGGCGATTCGACCAGTCCGCATTTCCCGGGGCGTGGTCCCCCGATAGGTTGGGAACTGCTCGGGTAACACAAAGCCGGGATCTCGAGAGACGTTATTGGCGTGGCCCTCGCCTTTTCGAGCAGGCAGGCGGACATCGCCGCAGCTGCCGAGGCTATGCAACTTGAAGATCGTGAGGGTTTCGCGGGAGACTTCCGTCTTGTTGAGAGGTTCAGCGTGGGGGCGGGTGTTGTCGAAGAAAATCAACAGCCAGGTGTCGTTGCAGGCAGGTGCTTGACGCTGGAGCCTGGAATCGTAGAGGGGAATTTTCCCGCCGTGCGCTTCGCGTCTGAAGAAGGGACAAAGGAAAAGAGTCAGAGCAGGATAGAGCACGAATCCCAGCGCCACTAACGCAAGCGCTTTCCAGTTAACGAGTGGGCGCCGGTAATTCGCGTACATCGATTTTTGCAGTTCGGTCAAAGGTTGTTCCTCCGAGGTCAAGCGAGGCCCTAAGGCCTCGCTATCGTGAATGCAACGCAGTGGAGTTTAGTAGGAATTAGCTCCAGGGTGCGTAGTGGGCACGGTGCCAGTGGCGATCCACTTCACTCCGGCTCGGATCAGAAAAATAGGTTTGGCGCACCCCGCCGGAACGGTTAGCCGGAAGGCGAGTTCGGCGTTCCCGTCGGGGCTGAGGTCGGTTGCGGGCGTATCGACAATCGCCTGATTGGCGGTGCCCGCGTTGCACACCAGCGTACCCACTACACTGTTGACGGGACCGGGCGTGCCGCTGGCGCTTCCGCCATTCAACACGAGTCCTTCTACTTCAAAGGACCCCTCGCCGGAAAACAGGTTCACGTGAGCGCTGCCGCCACGAGTGGTCCACGGGCCGCCGCCGCTGTGGATTTGATTCGGCGCCGCACCTACTGGGTTGTCAACCCCGGGAGCGGTAATAACACCCACGATTCGATTCCACCGAACGACTGGATTGCTCTGGGCAAATGCTCCGGCGGAGAACGCCAGAGCGAGTGTTAAACAAAGTGCTTTCATTTAAGTCTCTTTCTCTTTTTTTGATTTGAAGCCGGTTTGCATCTCGCGATGCAACCTGCAACTGCCTTTAGGGTAGGGTCATGACGAATGTGGAGTCGTGATATTATAGCGACATTTTTGTAACTTTTTCGTCGGCCCGAGGGACGGAAAAGTTCTGACCGAGTCACGTGCGTCGTTGCTATAATATGGAACACATTCGAGTTACAGACCTGCCTTAGTTCGGACTGGGAGCCTGTCCGGGATGAAAGTATTCGAACCCTTTCGGCTTGACGCGGTGAACCATTGCTTGTGGCGCGCCGGAGAACGGGTATTCCTGACCCCGAAAGCGTTCGACGTGCTCCGTTACCTGGTGGATCACGCGGACCGACTGGTCAGCCAGGCCGAGCTTCTGGAAGCGGTATGGCCTGAGACGTACGTCAACCCGGAAGGCGTTAGAAAGTACATCCAGGAAATCCGCAAGGTTTTGGGCGACCGGCCGGATCAACCTGTATTTATTCAAACGTTACCCAAGCGCGGTTATCAGTTCGTGGCACAGGTGACCGAAGAACGGCACGCCGCGCCATCCAGCGAAACGGCGGAGGCGCTTGGGAATACGGTCGGCCGTGGCGAGGCATTGGCCGGGCTCGACAGTCATCTAAAGAAAGTTCTCGACGGCCAACGGCAAGTGGTCTTCGTGACCGGTGAAGCCGGCATCGGCAAGACCACGCTGCTGGACGCTTTTCAACACCGGGCCGCTGGCTATCCGAGTTTGCGGATTGCGCGCGGACAATGTATCGAGGGTTTCGGTGGGAAGGAAGCGTATTACCCAATGCTCGAAGCGCTGGGTGCGTTCCTGCAAGGTAGCGAAGATAGCGCTTTGGTCCAGATGCTTGCCAAACGAGCGCCCACTTGGCTGATTCAGTTTCCATCCCTCGTAAAAGCGGAGCAGAGAGAGTCGCTGCAACGGGAGATTCTGGGGACCACGCGCGAGCGGATGGTACGGGAAATTTGCGAGGCACTCGAAGCCATAACGGCTCAAACCCCGCTGGTTGTGATTTTGGAAGATCTTCACTGGGCGGACCCTTCTACATTGGATCTCATCTCCGCGCTGGCCCGCCGCAGGGAGCCCGCAAAGTTGCTCCTGCTCGGCTCGTTCCGGCCGGCGGATGTGATTCTTTCCAAAAGTCCGCTGAAGGCCCTGAAGCAGGACTTGCTGGTCCGGCATCTGTGCCATGAACTTCCCGTTGAACGCCTGGAAGAATCCGATGTCGCTGAGTACCTGGTGAGGATGTTTCCGGATAGCAGCCTTCCCGCGGCTCTCGCAAACTTGCTGCACCGGCACTGCGGGGGGAATGCCTTGTTCATGGCTGCACTTGTGCAAGACCTGGTGAAGAAGGGTCTGATCGCGCAGCCTGGCGGAATATGGATGCTCACCGCGCCTCTGGAGGATATCGACCCGGGCGTCCCCGACACGCTGCAACAGATGCTGGACATTCAGATTGAACAATTGAGCACGGAAGAACAGAGAGTCCTGGAAGGCGGCAGCGTGGCTGGAGAGCGTTTCTCCGTATGGGCCGTCGCGGCGATGCTCGAGACCTCAGCGGATTCGATTGAAGCAGCTTACGAAAGACTTGCCGGCCGGGAGCAGTTCTTGCGGTTCGCTGGAATCCACACGGCGGCGAACGGAGCCCATTCAGCGCATTACGAATTCAGGCACGACCTCTACCGGCAAGCTCACTATCGGCGTCTGTCGAGCGTGAACCGGTCTAAGCTTCATCGCAGCCTGGGAGAGCGGCTAAAAACCATCTGTTTTGCCGGAAGGCAGGAACTGGCGTCCGAAGTCGCGCTGCATTTCGAAGAAGGACGGGATTACGAGCAAGCCGTCCGTTGTTTGATGCTGGCTGCCGAGAACACACAGAAGCGGTTTTCCGATCGCGATTCCATCCAGGTTCTTCGGCAGGCGCTGGAACTGATCACAGGACACGGGCTATCACAGGGGCTAACACAGGGGCTAACTACGGGAATTGAGCTGGAGATCCAGATCCATCAGCGAATCGGCGACGCGCAATTTGCTCTGGGCGAGATGTCGGCATCGGTCGAGTCTTACGAGACTGCGGCAGACCTGGCGGCGAAAGCGGACCTTCGAGCGGAACAGGTCGCGGTGTTGATGCAGATGGCTCTTCCCGTGTGGTTCATCGAGCAGGCGCGTGCCGCCCAGGTTCGTGGCGAGGAAGTCCTCAAGCGCGCGCTCCAGGTGAGTCGAAGTCTGTCGGATCCCCTGCTTCTGGCCCAGACGGAGTTAGCGGCGGCTTGTTTCCGGTTGCTGTACGATTCCTGGCGAGCGGAGGAGTTAGAATCCTGCGTGCGTGCCGAGGAAACCATTCGCTCGCTTGCCGGGCCCAATGCGCCTCTGCATATGTACCATCTCTACGTTCAAGTGCTTAAGGCGGAGGGTCCGCAGGCTCTGCAAGCGGCGGATGTCAGGATCAACAACGCGACCGGCCCAACTGTCTATGTGGGCGCTCTTGGCGCGAAGGGCTTGGGTCTTATGTCTCTAGGCAGGTTTGGAGAAATGCTTCAAATCATTCGGAGAGAAAGGGAATTGGGAAGGAAGAACGAATCGGGGGCGTGGATGTGGGTTCTGGGCGAGGCATGGTTGCGGCTGCTTTGCTTCGACTTCGCGGGGGTTCGCCGCGTGGCCGAAATTACGATGTCCAGCGATGTGGAAGCACATGCCATTTGGACCAGGACCGCCGCACGGATTGCTGCCGGTTATCAGGAAATCGCAAAGGGGAATCACCAGGAGGCTTGGGAATTATTTGCTCAAGTCCGCGACTACGACATCACGCCCAAATTCTTTCTGCATTGGCACTGGCGAATGCACGCCGCACTGGGAGCAACGGAGGCGCGCTTGAGCGCCGGCGATATCCCGAACGCCCGGCGCGAGGCGGATGAATTCTTGGAATCCGCTCTCTCGGTTGCAGATCCCAACCTGCGAGCATTTGCCTGGGAAATTAATTCGCGAGTGGCCCGAGCGGAGGGGAAACGCCCTACAGCGCGGGCGCATATCGAAAATGCCCTAGCGGTGGTGGACAAGCTTGAAATTCCCGTTTCCGGCTGGCAGGTGCACCGCACGGCCGCGGATTTGTGCGAGGACGAAGGGGATCACGTCAGGGCCATCGAACACCGCGCCCGAGCCCAACAGCTGATCATGAAAATTGCCGATTCCTTTGAGCCCGGAGAACCGCTGCGGGCGTCGTTCTTGGCGGTTCCGTCGATTCACCGCCTCCGAGAGCAAGCGGCATCAGCATGACGCCGCTGCACTCTTGTGTGATCGTCCTCGGCAGCCGGAAGGCAAAGCAGGCACCTTGGTGAGAGTACGACTCCGCCCACATGTCTCCGCCGTGATCAATCACAGCTTGCCGTGAAAGCGCGAGGCCCAGGCCGAGTCCGTTTGCCTTGCCGGCTGTTGCGAAAGGCTGGAACAGCCGGTGGCGAATTTCCGGAGCGATGCCTGGCCCGCTATCGCAGATCTGAACCACCACGGAATATTGGTCGAAGACCGCCGAAATGTCAATGGTCCCTCCAGTGGGCATCGCTTCGAGCGCATTCACCAGTAAATTGACCACCACGCTCTGCATGCGATGGCGCTCCACTGCAATTACCAAACGATCTGGGAGGCACTGAACGATTCGGACGGATTGCGATTCGGCAATGATTGCGATTTTGTCCACCGCGCCGGCGATGAGATCGCGGAGATCGCAGAGTTCCGTCTCCCTTTCTCTGCCAGCCGACCGGCTGAGGAGTTCATCGAGCAATTCTTTCATGCGCATCGACGCGCCATACATGTTGCGCGCGATGCGGTGGATTTGGGGTTGGGAAAGTCTGGAACCGACCAGTAGTTCCGCGCCGCCGTGAATCGCCGTCAATGGGTTGCGCAGATCATGGACCATCGACGCGACCTCTGGCATTGAACCGATCGTGTTCATCTCGTCTCATCCCTTCTTAGCAAGATCCGGCGAGATTGTTCCCGCAGAAAATCGATCAACTCGAATTCGGAACGGAAGCGGTACTGTTTGCCGGTGTCTACTTCCTCAACAAATCCCTCCAACTGACCGGCCAGGCCTTGGCCGATGTTCCAAAGCTGAACCACAAATGATCCCTTCATGATGAGTTCAGGATATTGTGTAGCGTGTCCTCGCAACGTGGATATTTCGTGGGGTTCGTGTGGATTCTTTGTCGAACCATTCTCTTGTGGAACCGATGATGGGAGAACGCTACTATCGGATCCACGCCGGCGAGTGGCGCTATGTTACTGGATTCAAACGGCGGGCAATTTTACTGCGACTGCCCATTATTGAAGATATTTGGGCGAGTACTTGCGGTCCGGGCGCCGAAGCTGCCCAATGTTTCAGCCGGTTTCCGAAAGCGAATGGCGCCAGCCGGCCGCTCCGAGATTGAATTCCCCGCCGATCTCTCTGACCGCGATGCGCTCTTCGGCCGAACCGGACGCCAGCAACAGTCGCTCAATCGGCTCCTCATATGGTTCATTGCTCAATTTGAAGGTTCGGTGGTGCACCGGAAGCAGGAACTCCGCGCCTGCATGATTGGCCATCGCAAGTGCCTGTTCCGGGTTGCAGTGTGCATGAATCCAGGGGTCGTAGGCGCCAATAGGCATGATCGCCAGATCCACGGGCTTCGAAGTGCGAACCTGGCGAAAAAGATCCGTATATGCTGTGTCGCCCCCGAAGACAATCCGGTACCGTCCGGCTTCAATGAGATACCCGTTGTATCCGCGATGAACATCGGTTCGCGTGCGCGCGCCCCAGTGTTTAACCTGCAAGGCACGAACGTTCGCTGGTCCTACCCGGCGCGATTCGCCCCATCTCAATTCATGAACCGCCTTGTAGCGTTTCACGCGCAGCAGGTCGCTGGTGCCCACGGCGGTGATTACAGTGGTCCTAAGATTCTCCAACTTCCGCAAACTCGGCCGATCCAGATGATCCATGTGTGCGTGCGAAAGCAGGATAAGATCCGGCACAGGTAGTTCCAACGGGGCTACGGCGGGATGTACGAGTCGCTTCAGACCCACGGTGAATGGCCCGATCTTGATCCCAATGCGCTCACTGAAGACCGGATCGGTGAGAATCGTGAAGCCATCTACGTTAATCAGCACAGTGCTGTGACCGATCCAGGCTGCCTGCATCCCTTCTCCGCGCCAAGCAGAGACCCGTGGAACGAGCGGTGAAGCCTTTATTGGACGTTTCCGGTCCTCCGAGATGCGGCGCCAAAAAATCGGCGCGGCCTGAACAACGAACTCCGCGAGGGAACGTACCTTTCGAGCTGGCGACAAGATTGTAGACACGAATCTACTAAATTAGACGCAATGTAGTTCAAGTGGGTTCACAAATTTCGGCAATACCTGAGTGAATCCGCCTTTGGCTGAGCCGCATATCAATGGGGATATGGGAGGATATAGCTGTCATGGCAACCATTGGACTCATCGGCGCAGGGCACATCGGAAGTCAGATTGCCCGGCTTGCCATAGCAAATGGCTATAACGTCGTGATCAGTAATTCTCGCGGACCGGGGACTCTGTCGGCGCTCATCGCTGAGCTTGGGCCTAACGCCCGGGCGGCGACCGTGGCTGAAGCCGCGCGGTCCGGCGAAATCGTGGTCGTCACGATTCCGTTGAAAGCGTACCAGACTGTTCCAGTCGAGCCGCTTGCGGGTAAGATCGTAATCGATACGAATAATTACTATCCTCAGCGTGACGGCCACATACCCGAGCTAGATAATGAATCGACGACAACCTCCGAGCTCTTGCAGGCACATCTGCCAACTTCGAAGGTAGTGAAGGCCTTCAACCATATTTATGCCGCCGCACTCACGACCGACGGGCAACCGGCGGGAACAAAGAATCGTCGCGGGCTGGTCGTTGCCGGTGATGATCCGAGTGCAAAGGCTACGGTCGCTCGATTACTCGATCAGTTCGGCTTCGATACTGTAGACGCCGGCCCACTAAAAGAAGGATGGCGCATCCAGCGCGATACTCCCGGCTACGGGCCACGTCGCACGGCAGAAGAACTTCGAAGAGACCTCGCGGGGGCCAAACGGCCGCAATCTGCAAGTTGATGCAAGCGTATTTCTCGGGACTGATCCAGCCTGCTGTGCGAAGATCAGAGACGAGTGGCGGGCACATGCGTTGTCGTCTACCCATTGTGCGCGCCATGATACCAACGATTGGAGTCCATTATGAGTGTTAGAACGGTTGGCAGCAAGTTTGTGGAGTTGTGCAGGCAGGGTAAGAACTTCGACGTTATGCGCACGATGTACGCGCCTGACATTGTTTCGGTTGAAGGCGACGGCAGGGAGACCGCGGGCCAAGGTCCAGTGATTAAGAAATCTGAAGATTGGGTCTCCGACAAAACCTTCAACGGCGAGACTGTGGCCGGGCCGTTTTTCAATGGCGCGAATCCGGACCAGTTTGTCGTCTTCTTTACCCTGGACGTCACGCCCAAAGCCACCGGCAAGCGCATCACCCTCGAAGAAGTCGCTGTCTATACCGTCAAGAACGATAAGATCACGCGCGAACAGTTCTTCTACGACGGCGCGCATTGACCGATCTCTGATCTGACGTTTGGCTAAGCTGGCCGGTACGCCGGACCCTTTCGTTCCTGGACATGATGCCCGGCAGTTCCAGAGAGCTCTCCAGTTTGGTCAGCTCAGTAATGACAAGTCGGCTTGGATCAGTACGAGTTCGATCTTGAACTGCTCCTCATGCGGCACACAGTTGCTCACCTCAGCTACGTAGGCATTCTCGGGTAGGAACACCGTGACCTCGCGTCCCCTTTCGATGGGCATATCTACAACAGCTGATACCAGGGCGCCCGCACGTTCCAGGAGGCGCCCCACGGAGGAGCGATACTCCCCTCCGATCGTCGAAATCACTATGGGAGTGTCAGTTTCCGGTTTGTTGCTTTGTAACAAGCGGTCCACGAGCTTCTGGAGTTGATTGTCCGGAATCCTTCGTGGCGACCGCGTTTTCAACTGAAATCTCCCGCAATCGAACTCAAGTGCCGCTCGCCGGCTTCGCTTGCGCTCGCGGTCTACTACTGGTCGTGCCCTTTGCCGTGCCCATGCCCGTTCCCGTTTCCGTTTCCGTTTCCGTGAGTATCCTCTTCATGCTTTCCGCGATCATCGCCCTTATGCTTGGCCTCGAAGTCCCGAGCGACCACGGCATAATTGCCTCTGCGCGAGCGTTCGGTCCGTACTAGATCGGGAGTCACGTGATGATACTCCGACAGAAAATGAATATTGACTGCATCGATCACTTCCGCATCGCGTGGTGGATGACTCTTCCAGTAGCCATAGGCTTTCCCATAGGGAGGGCCCTCACGGAAATAATAAATATCAGGCCTAAAGTGAAAGTGCAGTGCGATGTCCGACCAACTCATGCCGCGCCTTCGCAAATCCACCACCACTGTAGGGTTGACACCCGCGCGTTGTGCCACCAGAAATGCTACCGGAACCTCATCGGGCGGTAGTGCGCGGTCGCGAACTATTTCGACTTGGCGCTCGGGGACCTGGTAGTAGTTCCCGATTGCGAAGTAAAAGCTCCTGAGGCCATCACCTGAGAAGTCGACTCGGGCTTGTACCTGAGCAGCACGTGAAAGTGTTGACAGGCCAAGGGCAGCGAATATCAGACAAGCAATTGTTTGGTTCATGGCTTTCTCAAAATGCACGCGCAGGACCAATCCGCGCGGCGCGTTTACTTCCGAGTTGGGAAGCATGCTCACTCCCACGATGAACAATTATCGGTAGAAATCGTCCGGTTCAACATGGCAACGATTTCTCAGGACTCCGGGAAACTTTTCTCAAGGGATATACCACGTCCTCTCGATGCTCCTAAGTCAAAGCGGGCTCGCTCCGCAGGTATCACTCCGATGTTGGGCGCCATCTCGAGGATCGATTGATCAGGTATGTCGGCAATGCTTTCAGCGGTGCGACGACGGAATGATGTCGTCGAATTGACGATGGTGACGATCTACATCGTTTTGACCGGATATCTTCTCGCATGCAACTGTCCGCCGCGAATTGCCTTCGTCCTGCGTGATGCTGTCGCCCCGTTTCAGATCATCGCCCGCGCCCGAAATGTCGAAGCTGAACGGAGTGCCGAAGTGTGGCGTTCGCCTCAAGTCGAAACTCGTATAACTCCGTCGCTGTAGGAGCCAACATCAAGAGAGAAGGAGAGCACACAATGGAGGGAAAGAGTGCGGCATGCTCTTGGATGACTTGTTGCCTGAGTTCGATGTTCGGACGAGTTACGCCACACGCATCGCGGCGTCTCCGGCGAGGGCGTATGGAAACCTGAAGACCGCCGACTTCGACCATTGGGGGCTTACGCGAGCACTCTACGCGTTTCGCGCGCTGGCAACTTTCCCTGCTGTCCCGCGTGAGACTTGGCCCGCTTCCGTAAGGAACTCCGGGAGCACCGCTTTACGCTCGACGACATGCTGGCGAGCGGATTCAGCGTGATCGGAGAGCGGCCCGGCGGAGTTTTCGTGCATATTGGTTGCTGATCAAACCATTCAGCGGCTTGATTCGGCGCGAGATGCTGGCTGCCGTTCGAGGCGCGGCAGAGTCGGGCTAAGATTACTTCTTGGCCCTGCCGAATTCGGCGCGACTCAGACGAGAGAGCCTCAGGCATGTCACGCCTAAGCCGGGAGGTCAGGCTGTTGCAGTTACGATTGGCCCCCAAGTATTTCGCATTTCCTTGTAAACCCTTTTTGTCCGAATGGATCTAACCGTTCGGATGGACACACTTCTAACCCTCGGGGCGGCGGAAGCCGGTATGCTAGAACCGACGGCGCTTCCGATTTCGATGTTTTGGTCCAGACCTACCGGCCGCGTGTTTTCCGCTTTCTTTTGGCCTCGGTCCGCGACCGTGAATCAGCCGAAAACTTGACCCAGGACTGCTTCCTTCGCGCCTACCGAGCCCGTGACCAGTTCTGAGGCGAGTCCAACCGAACGACCTGGATCATGCAAATCGCGATTAATTTGCTGCGCAAGCACGAAAGCAGCAGTCGCCTGAAGTTTTGGCGGAGAGCATTGCGCCCGGGGCTGAGCCCTGCGGATCTGCGCGATTGGCTCCCGGATCGCCAAGTCTCGCCGGAGGCGGCCGTACTGGCAAAGGAACAAGTGAATGTAATTTGGAGTGTAGTGACGCAACTCTCGGAGCGGCAACGAACCGTTTTCCTGCTTCGTTTTGTGGAAGAAATGGATCTTCTCGAAATCGCCGGCGCCACCGGAATGAAAGAAGGAACTGTAAAAACACATCTCTTTCGGGCACTGCAATCGATTCGCGCAAAGCTGGAGGTAACCAAATGAATCCGCATCTATCGGCATCCCAGATTTCTGAATGCTTCATCGGTGAATCTGCGCCGTTCGTCGCAGAGCACATTCGTGAGTGCGACCGGTGCCGAGCCGAGGTGACACTTCTCGGTGACTCGCTCTACCAGTTTCGTTATGCTGTGGAGCGCTGGAGCAGCCACCTCGATCATGCGGAGTATCAAGTTGTGTATCGGACTACTCCAGCTCGTGCGCGCTACGGTTCGCCGCGGATCGCTGGTCTGTCGTCCCTGGCGATCCACGGCGCACTGGCGGCCGTCATCGTGGCTTTGGGAACGTTCCAGCCAGTCCAAAGCCTGGTTAAGCAGCGAATCACCGCGCTCCAACTCGATTTGCGGCCCTATCTGACCCAGCAAGACAAGACAGGTGCGGGCGGGGGTGGAGGGGGAGCACGTCAGTTACTGGATGCCAGTAAGGGCAAGCTGCCGAAGCCGGCGCCGCGGCAATTAACGCCTCCTCGTGTGGACTCGGTTCCCGACCCTAAGTTGCCTATGGTCCCGTCAATCATTGCACCGGATGACGTGCCCAACATGCAAGCCAATAACTACGGCGATCCGCTCAGCCACATGGGTATCCCATCCAACGGCATCGGATCCGGCGGCGGAATTGGAATCGGTGCGGATGGCGGTGTCGGCTCGGGTCGTGGTGGGGGCGTAGGCCCAGGCGCGGGCGGCGCGTTTGGCGGCGGGGTTTATCGAATCGGTGGCGGAGTCTCTGCGCCCAGCGTGCTGAGCAAAGTGGAGCCTGAATATTCGGAAGAAGCTCGCAAGGCCAAGTGGCAGGGTACTGTTGTGGTCTCCGTCATAGTTGATGAATTGGGCCGTCCGAGGAATGTCAGAGTGCAGCGGTCGCTCGGCCTCGGCCTGGATCAGAAAGCAGTCGAGGCTGTCTCGCAATGGAGATTCAAGCCCGGACTAAAAGATGGCAAGCCCGTCCCCGTTATGGCCACGATCGAAGTAAACTTCCGACTTCTGTAGCGCCTTCGCATCCGAAGGCTGTGGAATGTCTCATCGCGGTCCAGAAAGGTCCAAATCTGGACGCCACTCTGGTTCTAACTTTCCCGGTGTCGCAACTGCTTCAGCTGTATGCCAAGCTGCGCGCATTTCTTATAAAGATGGCTGCGCTCCAAGCCGAGGGCCTTGGCCGTTTCGGTCATATTGTGGCGCGTGCGTTCGAGCTCGGCGCGAATCGTCGCGCCCTCAAACGCCTCGACTCGGGATGAGAGCGGCCCCGCTCCATTCAGCAACGTGTCCGTTTGTCCCGCCGAAATCCGGGGCAGCGCTTCTCGCACCAAATCGCCGTCAACTTCGCTATCGGCCAACAGCAGCAGGCGCTCCACTGTATTCCGCAGTTCGCGGATGTTGCCTGGCCATAGATACTTCTCTAAGACCGCAACGGCCTCCGTGCTGAATTTCTTGGCCTTCCACCCATTGACTTCACAGATTCGCTGGCTGAAATGTTCGATCAGCACCGGAATGTCACCCGGACGCTCTCGAAGAGGCGGCAAAATCAACGGGAACACGTAGATGCGATGAAAGAGATCCTGCCGAAAAGCGCCCGTGCGCACTTGTTCTTCCAAGTTTCGATGGGTAGCGACAACCACGCGCACATCGACGCGCGTGGCTCCTGATCCGCCCACCCTTTCTACCTCGCCCTCTTCCAGCACGCGCAGGAGTTTCGCTTGCATGACTGCCGGCATATCACCGATTTCGTCCAGAAACAGCGTACCCCGATGCGCCTGCTCGAATTTGCCGGTGTGTCGCGCGGCAGCGCCCGTGAAGGCTCCTTTCTCGTGTCCGAATAACTCGGATTCGATCAGTTCGGCCGGTATGGCTGCGCAATTAAGAGTGATAAACGGACCGCCGCGGCGGGCACTTCCTTCGTGAACGGCGCGGGCGATCAGTTCCTTGCCTGTGCCGGTTTCACCCAAAATGCAGACGCGCGACTCGCCCGCCGCGACACGGACCACCTGCGCCATCACCCGACGCATCGCCTCGCTGCGCCACACGATTTCATGGCGTCCGATCCGCGCGCGCAGTTCGCGGTTTTCCTGCTCCAGTCGTTTGATGCGTAATGCATTCTCCACCGTGAGCAGCAGGCGTTCCGTGGAGAGAGGCTTTTCGAGGAAATCAATCGCGCCGAGTTTGGTTGCACGCACCGCCATATCCACAGTCGCCTGGCCCGACATCATCACCACCGGCGAAGTCACTCCCGCGGCCCGCAGCTCTTCGAGCAACGTGACCCCGTCCTTATCGGGCATCACGACATCGGAGAAGATCAGATCGAAGGTATTCGAGCGCGCCAGCTCCAGAGCACGCGCCGCTCGATCCGCCACCGTCACCTCGTACCCTTCCATGCGAAAAGCGCGCGACAGAGATGCCAGCGTATTCGCATCGTCGTCAATGATCAACAGATGACTCAAGCGGGTTCTCCTGGCAATACCGGCAGTTCAATAATAAAGGTAGCGCCGTTACCCGGTGAGCTCATGACGCTAATTTTGCCGCCATGATCGCTCACCACGCTTTGCACAATCGCCAGGCCGAGGCCGGTACCGTGCTGTTTAGTGGTGTAGTACGGCGTGAACAACCGAGCGCATTCTTCTTCCGTGAGTCCCATGCCGGTATCGGAGACGGACAGGCGCGCATGCCCGTCCTCGCGCGAGCTAGCAATGCGCAAAACTCCCCCGCGAGGCATCGCGTCAATCGCATTCAGGACCAGATTCCCGATCGCTCGCCGCAATTGTTCGCCGTCGGCCTGAATACGCAGGCCAGTGTCTCTCAGATCGAGTTCAACGTCGATTTTCGATCGTCCGTCATCCTTCAACTGGGCATCGTACAACCGCATCACGTTTTGAACGATCTCGTTGAGGTCGACCGCCTCGAAGTTTGGCGGCGGCATCTTTGCGAAATCGCTAAACCGCCCGATGATGGTCTTCAAGTTACCGACCTCTGCCAGTAGCGTACCGGTGCTCTCTTGAAAAACCTCTTCAAACTCGCTCTCAGATCGCTTTCGCGCCTTGCGCAGATTTTCGATGGTGATTTGCAAGGGGAATAGAGGATTCTTGAGCTCATGCGCCAGGCGGCGCGCCAATTCCCGCCAGGCGGCGACGCGTTCGGCTTGAATCGCGCGGTCGCGCTGCTCGGCGAGCTGTTCTGTCATCCGATTGAACGCCGCGGCCAGCTCGCCAATCTCGTCGTTGGAGATGACCTCTACGCGCGCCGACCAGTCACCACTCGCGACCGCACGCGCGCCTCTAGCAAGCTGCGTGACGGGCCGTGTTACGCGCTCGGTGGTCCACCAGCCTAGGAGGACGCCAATTAAAATTCCGGAGACCGCCGCCACTACGCCAATCCATAGGATCTCGTTTTCTAATGCGAACTGTGGCGCCAAGGATGTTCCCGCGAGCAACACCCCCGCAATCTGCCCGCGATGCGCTAAGGGAAACGCCAGAAACGCTTCCGAACTGGACCGTGACGAACTCCATTGAACGGTGCCGGTTGCTTCAGCCGCTTTGCCGCGCGCTTCGCTTACAAGGCCTGCAAGCTTGGTGATGTCCGGGTTTCCCCCCTGCGCATCCACCACCTCTCCAGGTGGCAGCCACAGAAGAGCGCGCATTCCCGGAGCATCGCCTAGCGACTTCAGAAATGCCGGATCGACCAGCCTGCCGCCGGCAACCAGTGCTTTCTTGTCAGGTGTCGGCCGCACAGCCACCAGCGCCACCGCGGAGGGTCCATCGGGCACCGGAATCCGGGCAAGGAACGCAGCGCCCGCTGATGCGTCGTCCGGGTGCCAATCTTCCGCGGCGATCTCCCAATCGTTCTTGTAGCCAAAGCGCGCTGGCCAATGCGCCGAAGAGAGGATCGTCAAGTCCGGTTGGACCACATCCAGAAAAGCCAGATCCTGCGCCGCGCTTTCCTGCTGCGCCTGATCGAATTCGGCGGTCCCCGCGGCAATTCGCTGGACACCTGCCGACTGCGCCGCGCGTTCCATCTGGCGGGTAACTTCCATTCCTCGCGTGTCCAGTTCGCGCCGCAACTGGGTGAGCAGATCGCTACGCCGCTGACCGTCGGCGCGCTCAAACCCCTGGCGTGCGGCGATCGACACCGCTCCAGTCACCAGCGCAACCGCGCCCGCCACCGTGATCGATGAAAGCAGTAGAAGCTTGGTGCGAAAGGTCACGGCTGCCCGATCCAGACATTCGGCAAGTCGGGCCAGGAGCGTACGCGCGAAGACAGACTCCAGTTCCGGGCGAGATGAAACAGTGGGATCACATGGAACCCGTCAAGCAGTGCGCGTTCCGCTTCATACGGTGACGCAGAGAAAGAGAACGGCGTTCTGAGCACCAACGCGATGTCGGTCAGCGCCGCGAGTTCATCGCGCGACGTCACTGGGATCATGACCAGCCGTACGTCCGCCATTCCATTGCCTGGACGCATCGTGATTCCGGCCTCCATGGCGTTGACCGAGAGCCTTTCGCCAATCGAACGCAGCACGGCATCTTGCCGGTCATA
>Ga0163162_10000246_pt1 | contig 48982 bp, 33 predicted proteins | sample S55metaG_FD_115310 | JGI IMG/M metagenome (GOLD analysis project Ga0163162, IMG submission 115310) | Switchgrass rhizosphere microbial communities from Kellogg Biological Station, Michigan, USA - S5-5 metaG | ecosystem: Host-associated > Plants > Roots > Rhizosphere > Soil | place: USA... | reverse complement strand
CTATTAGTATCAAACATTGGGAAAGCTGTGTAGCCTTTTATAAAGCGCTTCATTCCTCATTCTCATTATCAAAGGGGGAAAAGAATGTTTTTCTTGTAGAAGGAATGAGCACCATGGTTACTATCTACAAGTCATTGGGCCTAAGATATATAAATGTTTATTTGAACATTGGGTCTTTTTCTCTCACCAGCAAAGAATTGGATCGACTTTTTAATGTTCACTGACTATTTTTTCCCCTTTTTCTTTGGCCTAATTGCCTCCTTTTTCTTCTTCAACCTATCTGCCATAATATGGAGAAAACGATGTTCTACGCTTAATAGATCAGCAAGTGTCGCCAGCTCATGGATTCTATACGTTCCAGGATCTGCTATCCTAATTACGAGGGTGTCGAATGACATCCCCACAGCATCACATAACTTATGTTTTCCAATTTCCTTTGCGATCTCTTCGAAATTCGTTATGATTTCAGTTTCGATCTGTCTCCTAACTTTCTCATATACAGCATTTTTCATCCCTCCAATAACGGTAATAATCGAATTTCCTTCTTAGAAAGTAGTCCAAACACTACTAAGTAGTATTACTTACCTACTGTAGAAAAGGTATTATCGACTTGTAAGTAGAGTTTTTCTACTGTAACTTAACCCTTCAATAGGATAAGGTTTAATGGTTCTGGAGCTGTTTTAGTGCCTCCGGTGAAGATGCCGGAGACCCACCTGCACGTTGGCCCCGCCGCTCCGGGCCTGCCCTTACGAGGGCGCAATCAACGGCACCACACAGTTTAGTTTGCAAAAACGTTGCCCCTTCAACCGGAGGGCAATGGTTGGCGTTAAAAATTCCGCCCTTCTTTTCCAGGAGGGGCTTTTTTAAAATTTCGTACATTAGGATATGAAAGCTATCGGATACAGCCGTATTTCCACGGCCGATCAAAGCGAATACAGCCTGGAATCTCAGGAGCGAACAATCAGGGAATACTGCGCCCGCAATGGGCTCCAGCTGGTGGCCATCTTCAAGGATGACGGGCAGAGCAGCTATACTTTCGACCGACCGGACTTCAAGGCCCTGGAGGCCTTCATCCGAAAGAACAAAGGCATCACTCACCTGGTGATCCTGGATGTTGACAGGTTCAGCCGCAATCTCGCTGAAGCGCTCATGAAGATCCACGAGCTTCAGAGTAAGTTCGGGATCCGGGTCCTGGCTACCTCCGATAATTTCGATACCGACTTCACCGATCCTTCCAATTTCATGATCCGCGCTTTCAAGCTGATGATGGCCGAGAGCGAGCTGCACAATATCCGCAAGCGCACCAAGGCCGGCATGGTGCAGGCCGCGCTGAATGGCCGCTGGGCGCATGCGGCGCCTTATGGTTACGTCAATCGCCGCGACAAAGACGATAAGCCCATTCTCGAGCAGGATCCTCAGAAAGCCGCGATCGTGCGCGAGATCTTTCGGGAATACCTGGCAGGAATGGAGCTCCATAAGGTTCTGCTGAAGGCTCGGGAAATGGGCTATAAGCAGCGCAGTAAGTCCGCCATTCAGCGCATACTCACCAATCCGGCCTACGCAGGCATGATACCGGTGCCCGCTCACAAGGGCAGGAAAAAGCCTTTTGCGCAGGGCCTTCACGTGCCCATTGTTTCTGAGCAGGACTTTTGGTTAGTCCAGGAAAGATTCGTGGGCCGAAAAAGGAGTGTTCAAAATAAAGAGGAGGTATACCTGCGGGGCGCCCTTAAGTGCTGGTGCGGCCGCCTGGTTACCGCAGGCAACAGCAGGAATAGACATGGTAAGTATTACTGGTACTACCTGTGTTCGGAACATCGGGAAAACATGTCAGCTTTGAAACTGCACGCTCAATTCCAGGAGCTACTGGAGACGTTGAGCATGCCGCGGGAATATATCGAGCAGCTGCGAGAAAAGCTGGTCGAAGAAATGCGGGCCAGGCTGGGCAACCAGGTCGCGGAACGGCAGCAATTGGAGCAGGACCTCAAACGCCACCAGCTACAGATGAAAGCAGCTGAGCGGAGGTTTCTCATGATGGGCAATGTAAGCCAGGAAACTTTCAATGAAGTGATGGCGGAAATGAAGGCCGACGAAGTTCGCATTCAGCGACAGCTGGCAGCTGCCGGCAATGATGCACCAGAGTATTTTGAGCGCCTCAATCTCTTCCTGGACCGTCTCGGTAACCTGTGGCAATCATTTAAGATTATGCCGTTGGAGAAGCAGCTGCAGTTCATCAATATGGGGTTCGATCAGCCATTTTACTATCGCGAAGGTAGCTATCGAACCCCGGGGGTTCACGCGGCCTTGTCTCATAACTTGCAGATAGCTAATGAAAAAAGGCTCCTCATTATTGAGAAGCCTGTAAAAACGTTGTCAGAAAACCCACTTGTGCCCCAGACGGGAATCGGACCCGTACTCGCCTTTCGGCAAACAGGATTTTAAGTCCTGCGCGTCTACCAGTTCCGCCACCGGGGCAACTATGTACAAATCCAAAACGGACCAGTGGTCCGTTGGCCGAAAACAAAAAATTCCATCAACCAGGCGGCGAATGGAATTTCTCTGAGCGGAAGACGAGGCTCGAACCCGCGACCTCAACCTTGGCAAGGTTGCGCTCTACCAACTGAGCTACTTCCGCATATCACCGTAGGGTATTTTTTCGACAGTTTCCCATCCACCCAACGGCGTAAAGAACTTTATTTTATTGGGAGTGCAAAGATAAGGTTCAACGCACTTCCGAAAAAATTTTTTATCAACTACTTATACTGGGGAGTATACAAAGTATTACCGGGAACATTCACTTCCGGCTTACCCTTGTAACGATGCGTGTACAATCCATAGCATCCGCCAATTACCAGGGCGACAATACAAAACACCTGCAAATAAAATAAGAAGACAGAAGAGTTTACCCAGCTATAGGCAAAGTCCTTCAATTTTGGGTCTCTGGTTTCTGTATGTTGATCCATAACTATTTAATTGCGTTTTCGACTCGGCAAATTTAGTGTATTGAACGAAAAAATCAGCTTTTACCGTTCACAATTTCACTAAAAGTTTTTTTGCCGGATACAAAATATTGCCAGGCAATGCTATGGGTATACCATCCATGGAGGGCTCCCCCCCTTTTTATGGGGAAAACGCTCTGCTTTCGCTTGAATAACAACCACTTAATAAATCCGAAATGTGCTTCCAGCACAGCCAGGAAATACACCCCCTCCCCTGCCAGCAGCGATTTCCAGGCTGAAATGGTGTCCAGGAAAAAGCGAAAAGGGATCTTCCAGGCAACCTGCCAGGCCGGCAGGTTTTTGGCCATCATGATCAGGTTATTGCGGAAATTCAGGAATACCTTCCGTTCATTCCCTTTCGGCAGGGTACCGCCCCCCAGGTGATAGACCACGGAGTCTGCACAAACATATACTTTATACCCCGCGAGCTGCAGACGCCAGCAGAAATCGATCTCTTCCTGGTGTGCGAAGAAATAGCCGTCAAGGCCCCCCAGTTCATGATAAAATGCCGCCCGTACAAACATGGCGCACCCTCCTGCCCAGAAAACAGGCTCCGTCTGGTCATATTGCCCTTCGTCCTTCTCACAGGCATCGAATACCCTTCCCCGGGCAAAAGGATAGCCCAGGAAATCCAGCCATCCGCCGGCAGCTCCTGCGTATTCGAAAAGCGCCTTATTGTCATACATCCGTATCTTGGGCTGGCATGCGCCGATGGAAGGGTCTTTCTCCATCAGGTCCAGAACAGGTTCTATCCACCCCGGCTCTACCTCTACATCCGAATTCAACAGCACATAATAGTCACTTTTCACCTGGGGCAATGCCTGGTTGTAGCCTCCCGCAAAACCATAGTTCCTGTCCAGTTCAATGATCCTCACCTGGGGAAAATGCGCTCTCAAAAAAGACACCGAGTCGTCCGTTGAAGCATTGTCGGCAACGATCACTTCCATCGTGGGACAGGTGCTTGCCATTACAGAAGGTAGGAAATTTTCCAGGTGCTTTCGACCGTTGAAGTTCAGAATTACAATGGCTATAGTTGGCACTATACTTATCGGTTAATAAAATAAAGCTCAAAAATAAGGTAATAGACATTTAGTGAGGTGGTTTTTATAAATTCGTTTATGATTCGATCATTGCTTAACTGGAGGTCACTGCTGGCCCTTATCGCCATCGTCATTGTGAGCGCGACCATTTTTTACTCACAATACCTGTCCAGGAAGATCGCCACGGATGAAAGGCAGAAAGTAGCGCTATGGGTAGGCGCCAGCAAAGCCATCCTAAGCAATCCGGGCATGGACCTCACCCTACCCAACCTCATCCGCAATGGGCAGCAATCCATTCCTATCATCGAGACTAATGAGAAGGACAGCATCATGGGATACATCAACCTCGATTCGTCCAAAGCGGCCACGGACAAAAATTATCTTTATCATCAGCTGAAAAAATTCCGGTCGGAAAACCAGCCCATTGAGATCAAGCTCAGCGATACCCCGTATATAGCCAACCGCTATTATTATGGCCACACCTCATTGCTCGACGAAGTAAGATATTATCCCATGGTGCAATTGGCCATCGTCGCCCTTTTTATCTTTTTCATCCTTTACTCCATTACCATACGCAATACTGCCACCCAGAACCAGCTCTGGGCGGGCATGGCAAAGGAGACGGCCCACCAGCTGGGCACGCCCGTCTCTTCCCTGGAAGGCTGGGTGGAAATGCTGAAAGAAAGTGAGCTGGACCCGCGCACCGTACAGGAGATCCAAAAAGACGTGGACAGGCTGAAGCTGGTGTCAGACAGGTTCGGCAAGATCGGAAGCAAACCGCAGCTGGAAGAAAGGGATCTCCTCGGACAGATAAAGTCCATGGTGGAATACATCCGCAAAAGGGCTGCCGGCAGGGTTCAGTTCATCGTCAATACCCCGGAAAAGGAAAAACTTTATGCCCGTATTTCGGGTCCCCTTTTCGACTGGGTCATCGAAAACCTCCTCAAAAATGCCCTGGATGCTATGGAGGGAAAGGGCAGTATCACCGTGACCATCCAGGACCTGGAAAAGGAAATACTCGTGGACGTGGCCGATACGGGCAAAGGAATCGCCCCCAAAAACCTGCAAAAGGTCTTCAAACCGGGCTTCACTACCAAAAAACGCGGCTGGGGGCTGGGCCTGAGCCTCTCCAAACGCATTATTGACCAATACCATAAGGGTCAGCTCTTTGTCCGCCAGTCCGAGCCCGGCAAGGGTACCACCTTCCGGATCGTACTGAAAAAATAGGCACCCCCTACCCCCTCAAAAAAAGCCCCGGTAAAAACGCTGGAAAATCTTCCCAAAAATCCTACATTTGCACCCTCTTCAAAAGTTGAGCACACAAGGTAGCGTGGGTGGCGAAATTGGTAGACGCACTACTTTGAGGTGGTAGCGCCCGAAAGGGTGTGTGAGTTCGAATCTCATCCCGCGCACAAATGCCTTCCGGACGAAGTCTGGAGGGCATTTTAGTTTGGTAGCGGTGCGAGCTGGCTCGCAAGAGCGGACAAACTGAAATGCCCAATCCCGCGAAGCGGGATGAAGGCTTTGGGTACAAAGCCCCTAAGAGATCAGCGGAGCTAATCTCATCCCGTGCACTTTTAAATATTTGATAATCAAAAGATTACAATGCTTTTTTATTTCTATATGCCCTGTTTTCCCCGCTTATTTACGCTTTCTCGCCTATTTCTGACACATAAAAGACACGCGCCCAGACACACAAAAATGCTGCTGCAGGGAATCACCATTTGATATAGCGAACGGATAGTGGGATCTTACAGGGTTTCGTATTTGAAATCCTAATTGCCGATGAGCCAAATACAATCTTTTTGGCTTGTGTTGATTAAACGAAAACTGCCCTGCTACGATCGAATCAACTAAATCATGAAGCTGGCAACAATGTGATATTCCCGCTGTTGTCCGCAGTCATGGTGCGGGTAACTAGTACTCCATCTTCATTAAGGCCTACAATATCGATATTGGTTTGCCCTCGGGTAGCGAGCGATAGCCGGCCACCCGCAGAGAAGGTGGCCTCATCTTCCCTTACCGCAGACCATTGTCCACGTCTGAAAGCCGACCAGGCAATCCTCATAGCGCTGGTAATACCCACCAGCAAAATAAGATCGGATATCACGACAGCCTGCAGAGACATCCACCAACTCCTCCGGTTAACGTCGGGGTTTAATGTTCCTGGACCGTCTGCTACTTGCCAAACGCCATCCCTACCCCGTTGCGCGTGGCGAAGCCCGTTACGAGCTCTATTTTGCGTCACCACGTGCAACACCCCGGCAGTATCACGCACGGCAGCTATTCCGCATGCGGCGGCGATACCTGTCATAGTAGGTACAGCGGCTACCGTCCAATCACGATCTGTTGCCCACGACGCACACACCAGCACCCAAGAAGCATTCCAAGATGGGTCATCGTAAGAAAGTTTGTAATTCATACTAACATACAACACATCAATGGTGCCGGGTGTTGTTATGCTTGCAGGAGTGCCGACGGCTGCTATATTGGTATTGCCGGCTACTGTAAATTCAGGCAACTTGCGAATATTGGCTGGCCAGTTTTGAGCAGATGGGTTCCACCATTGCGTCACAAGCTGATGGTCAGATGACACATAAAAAATATCGATATGATCTACCTCTCTCGATACTGCAGTAATTGGTGTGCTTTTGCGGGCGGGATTTTTGGGATTTAACGGCCAAACATGTCGAGGAAATGTTTCCTGTTCGTTCATCCACATCGTACGTATAAAGCCATCCTGACCCGCCAAGAAGACATCAACCTGTGATCCTGCTCGAGAAACGGCCGCAGCATCACACGAATCAAACGCATTGAGTTCTGGAGGTGGGTCTGGACCGAGGTCTTTCATGGTCAGCAATAATTCAGTTCCTAAGGAGAACCGGCCTTCTGGTGAACGTTGCTGCTGTTCAATAAAATTATTACGAATCGTAAATATTTGTAATCGGTCAGGATTTGTTCGATCGGGACAACACGCTATCGCGGCAAAAGACCGGGGATGGGCGGGATCGCCAACAACACTCATGTCCCAATCCACACTTCTCCCCCCATCAGGTTTGCCTTCGGCATTTGGCCAATGAAATATTTTCTTATCTCGATTGTCATTGAACCAATCGTATTGACAGCCGACAGTATCAGGGCTTGATACCCATGTACGATTTGTGCTCCAACTGTCCCATTTGTCCGCAGTAACAGACGTCAGCTTAAACTTTTTATCATCCCATTTAGCACGACAAATATTTCCAATTGAAAAAGGAAACAACAGCGGCCGGCTCGTTCGGAAGCTTGCTCCGAGCATCTGTGCAGCATCCTCCCGGGAACAGTACGTGCCCGGTTTAAAGCCAGCGGCAAGCACTGTTCTAAACCATTCCGCCACGTAATTTATAAACCTAATGTCCCCCCCGGCGATAAAAATCTGCGTTTCTATGTCAAGGTAGATAGTAGCGCCTTTTTCTATACCAGCCTCGCGTGCGCGCGAAATAGCCTCGCGACCATGATCACCGCCGTTAGCGGTTAGCATGTCTGAAACTTTGTTCGAAGCGAACGGCAGCCATATTGGAATGAGACCCCAGCCCATATCTTTCAGATCATGCCAGTGTGTCGTCCAGGATGTTTCCGTTTGACCCTGGCCATGTGATAAATAAAACCCCATAAAACGAAGGTTGGAATGCCGCCATAAGAATACGAAATGCGGATCCCATGCACTGACGTCGAATCCAGGATACATAATTATTTATTTAAACAAATCAGTTGGCACATAAGATTGGGCCACTATCTGGTCGGTTGGTAAAATTGATATCCACTGGCTAAACACCTGATTTGCAGGTAAGCCGGCATCGAAGCCCCCAGCTAGGTGATCAAAGCCATGTTCGAAAACTTTGTCAACCTCCAACAGGTTAGCGATTTCGCTGTTTTCTTTTTCCATTTTTTCGGCAATTTTTTCAAGCACATTTCCGATCGTAGAAGTTTTTCCTTCGTCTTCCAGTTCGGCTACAAGATTTTTTTCTTCATCGGTTACTGCCGTGTATGAAGAGTCCCAGCCGTCATGTTCATGTCCTTCTATACTGCGAAGCCAATTTAGCGCTGCTTTTTCTCGACCAGGACGAACGGGTATCACTGCTTTCACCCAGGGGGCATTTAAAAATGCATTTCGCAGATTATCACCATCAAGTTGCAACAACCAGCCTAAGGAACTACCAAGCCGTGCAGGCGTTGATTTTTCTGTGATCAAATAATTATCCTGCCTTGATTCAATGTCCTTCCACTTCACAGTATCGTCATTCGTCAGGTTTACCGTTTGGTTAAGTACTGTAATGCTTAAGGTATGTTTACTGCGATGCTCTCGTGGCATCCACCATTCCGGTGCAACAAAATATAACATGGCATCAACATCAAAGATGGAGCGGATCACTTCCGAGCGTACATGGCTCAATCGCAAATTGCTGCCACTATCCTTCTTTGAATTATTTTTTGCAATAGCCCAACTGTCTAGCATTAGTTTCTGGATCAACTGGCGATAAATGACTGTTCGTTCTTCTTCGCGAAGATCCCACGATGGTCGAGGGACGATGTTGCTGGCGTCGTCGATGCGCTGGCGAACGTTTTCCATGAAACTTTTTTTGCGCGCTTTACTTACTTCTTCGTTGTACTGTTTTTGCGCAGCGGTTTTATCTTTTTCGTATTCTGTAAAGGCAGCAGCCTGTGGCGTAAAAACGAGTACCACATCGAAAGAGATCGTGGGTTGCCCGCCAAAATTTACCATATTCATCACCATTGAAAAGTTGCCATCGGCCTTCATCATGGTCGTATCCACGGGCCGGCCAATTGCCTGCTGATTGGCTTTCGGACCAACCAGTCTTACTTCCGTTAACGCATAGTTGCTTTGTGGGGGATCGAATTTGAAGTGAAACGGACCCATCACTACCCGAGCGTCTTCCGCATCTTCGTCATTGGTATTGACTCGATGCCCCTCATAGAACCCACTGGGCAGAAGTGATGTTGTTTCGCCGTAATTGGCACCAGGACCATAGTCGTCGTTGCTATGCCCTGCCGGTGCCTGAAAAGGGATAGGAATTGTTATCGGTTTATTTATCGGCGCGGGTGGTGGCCCGATTTCAGGCTGCTTAATATCAGAAAGATTGGGCGACTCTGCAAAATGAACCAGTTCCGATAAGCCCACATCAGCACCCGCGTTGTCAATAAATACTTGCCAGCATAGCTGCGACCCAAGATCCTGTAGTTGCACGCCAACCCTGCGCATTTTTCTGCGTAATTCATAATTAATTAAATCTTGACCAGTATTCTGCAATACATATCTTCGGCTTCTCGTATCGGTTGTTTCGGTCACTGTTTTAAACATCGACTTGAAACTGCGTTTAATTTCAGATGAAATTTTTTCTGCCTGCTCCCGGGTATTTTTCTGTGTTTGTTCCCGAGCGTCTTTTCTGGTAGACTCCACACCAAAATTAGCACTAGCCGTACCTTGGTACACCCCATAATTTACAGTATTTATTATAGATACCCCCAGTTTAGTACTATTGCTGTTTTCATTTTTTACCGCCTCGCTGACTTCATCTTTTGTTTGAGTGCTGCTTTCAGTCCGGACAGTCGTATCGAGTGCTGTCTCTTCGCTATGTTCCAGAATTTTTTTACGTGTGCTGACTTCGATTAATTCAATTGTAGTGCCGGGTGCAAGCCATACATGTTCCACGGGTTCTCCCAGAAAAGTTCCAAGATCAAAGAAATACTGCCTGAATAAGTGCACAAAACCCACCGGAGACAAAACCCCACTTTTATCGTTTGGATCGATGTTAGCAAGAGGATCCTCTGACCGAAAAACATCAGCTAAGGAGGGGGCTTCGGAAATTGAAAAGATTTTATTTAGTTCGTTGGGATCCGCACCATTCTGTCCTTCTGCCTGCATTAACAAAAAAGTAGCAATCTGCGATTCATATTGCATCACCTGCAGCATTGTTTGTTTAGCGGCCGAAATGCTTTGTTCGTTGATTGGTTGATTCGTGGCTTTCATTTGTTGAAAGATCTTATCACGCAGAATGTCGTTGACTTTCCGAAGCATACCTCTGTCTTCATCCATGAGATTATTGATCTCGATGATTTGGTTCCATTCATTATCTTTTGGTAGGCGCCCGAAGGTGGCCGGATTATCGGCAAAAGCTTGCAAGGATATTCGCACCTGTTTCATCAACTCACTATTCAGATCTTTTGTAATCCCGACCCGGAACGGCGATTTGCCAGACGCTGGCTGAAGCGGCAGCGCCAGGAATTCCCTGGGATCACCATTCTGAATCCTAGTGGGACCAGGAACAAGCCTGGCATCGAGGATGGATTTCACACGTGGATCGACAATAAGCCCACCTTTTTGCACCCAATTTTTCGTTAGTTTGGATTGCCAGCCTAGCAGAGGCTGATATACTCCATAATGTTCACTAGCATATGGAGGAATGCCCTTATACTTGTCAATATCCTTAAAAAGATCGAACATGTTTTTGTATTTTATGAGTTGTTGAATGAAATATTAGTCGTATAAATACAATGTTGGTAAACGTTCCCGGAAGAGTTTATGCGAAAAGGGCTCTTCTTTAATTCGGTTTTGACCTTATAATCCTTTGAACTCAGTTCTTTATCGGTGATTATTGCCTCTTTGTTCGTTATTGTTCTGGCAAACAGTTCATTGCCTTCCGTAGATGCGTCAATATATTCATGTACCGGCGTTTTAAAGCTTAAATGGATAATGCTTGCCAATTTCAAAGGGGACGTTAGTACAACAAATTGTAGGAGGCCACTGGAAATAACAATACCGATTTGTTATAGAACCTATCAAATATAAATTGATTGGATAGCAGTGCCAATCCCATGTATATGGTAAATATGAAGGGCTTAGAAGGGCTTAATGCCATAAATATGGTAGAAGCTCGACGTGGCTGAGCTTAAAAACAAGCGACCATTCCACACAAATCCATTGCATTCCACTCCGATTTAGAACCGATTGGAATGGTTGTCCAAAAATTGTCCCACTTTCAGAAATTCATCGTCCGGAAAGTTCTATTTTCCGTTCTATTTTCTTTGAGAGCGTAGCCCATTCCTTTCCATCACATGTAAGCGAAACAAGAGGAATACCTTTAAGACTATTTACATAAACATCAATTCTACCTTTTCCTTTCACCCTGGCTTCGAATTTGGCAGGAATCTGTTGGCTAAAATCGGCTCCCCGGATACTATTTACCGGTATTAATAATAAGCTTTTCTTCCTTTAATCCAGCTGATGTAGCAGTTAAGGTGATGTTCCCGGTATGGCTTCCGTCCGACTGAACAATAACCTGAGCCAGGCCGTTAAATAGCTTTCTTTTCCAGGCAGCAGCGGAGGCTTTAAACTGAATTACGCCCGGGTCCTTGTTAGGATTATCCCACGGATGTATCTTTTTTATGGGCAAGGCAACAATAGCTATGCTGTTCTTCCCTGGTTTTAAAAAGGCCTTACTGATGCTAAACACATCCTGGTCTTTATGATCATCAACATTGGCAGCCAACAGATGACCATTGAAATATACCGACTGCTTACGGCCGATACTTTTATAAAAAAAGGTGAGTGGCAAACGCGTTAAATCATCAGTTAAATGAATGCTGCCCCGATAAACCCAGGCTTTTACACTGGTATCGTCAATATTTGTAAACGCCTTTCTCCAGCCGCTATCGTCAAAGGTTTCGGCTGTTTCGCTTTTGCGGATGGTGTCCGGTACAGGCAACTCTTTCAAGTCCTCAACAGGCATATTTACAATCGTTTCCAGGTATTTATCCGGTTCAAGCGAGGTGGGATTGCCGTTGCCCACTCCAATGATCCTGCCGGGGCCTTCCAGCTTAAAATCCACTTCGTTGCCGGCATCAGGTACGGGCAGTCCCTGTTTATCCAGCACACTCACTTTAATTACAGCGATATCTTCTCCATCGGCTTTCAGGGCGTTTTTATGGGCGTCAAGGGCGATGCCTTGCGGAGCACCCGTGGTTTGTACGGTTTCGGTTAATACCTGTTTACCCCCGGAGTAGCCGATGGCTTTCAACGTACCGGGGATGTAGGGAACGGTCCACTCCAGGTGCCCGTTTTTGGCCATTGTTTTTTTGCCCAGGGTTTTGCCGTTTAAAAACAATTCCACTTCATCACAGTTGCTGTAGGCCCATACATTAATAGGTTGGTTCTCTTTGCCTTTCCAGTTCCAGTGCGGCAAAAGGTGCAGCACCGGCTTGCTGCCCCACCAGGCCTGCAGGTACCAGGCATCGTCCTTGGGAAAACCGCACTGATCGAGCATCCCAAAATATGAACCAATAGATGGCCAGGTATAGGGGGTAGGCTCGCCACGGTAATCAAAGCCCGTCCAGATGAACATGCCTGCTAAGAACGGCCGTTTGGCATAGTAATTCCAGCCCTCTTCGATGCTGTAGGCATTGGGCCTGGGCTTGGCATCATAAGCCGATTTATAGTGGAGTGAGTCGTTACTAAAATAAACGCCACGGGTAGCAAAAGTAGATCCTTCCTCGGTACCCCAGCCTTTTTGTTCAGGATATTTCTGGTGCTGCGCATCCGGGTTTTCCTGTGCTATGTAGTTAAAGCCTATTAAATCCATCACAGCTGATAAGCCCTTTCCCCAGCCGCCGCTAAAGGCTGCGGTCACCGCCCGGGTGGTATCAAGGCTTTTTACAAAGGCCTGCATGGTTGATGCAATGCGTGCACCTGTTTCCGAGTTTTCAATCCCCCACTCCTCGTTACCTACCGACCAACTGATCACGCTTGGATGGTTGCGGTCGCGCTCAATCATCTTTTTCAGATTACCCAGGTGGTAATCATCTATGCCCATGAGGCGATTTTCGTCAATGACCAGCATGCCCAAACTATCGCAGGCATCCAGCAATTGGGGCGTGGGCGGGTTATGCGAGCAGCGGTAAGCATTACTACCCATTTCCTTTAAACGGGAAATTCTATAGTATTGCAATTCGTCGGGTATAGCTGTTCCAACTCCCGCGTGCTCCTGGTGGTTATTCGTGCCTTTTATTTCGAGCCTTTCACCGTTTAGGTAAAACCCTGTGTTGGCATCAAAATGCAGGGTACGTATGCCAAAGCGCGTTACATATTCATCAACGGGTACATCATTTACCAAAATGGTAGTAACCAAACGGTGCAGGTAAGGCGTATCAACAGACCATAATTTAGGGTGCGATACCTCCAGTTGACTGCTGTATTCGCCCGTCTTAAAAGGTTGCAGGGTATGGCCATCAGTTTGTTTGGTTGCCAGCAAATGACCTTCACGATCATAAACTTTTTGTACAATGGCAAAATTATCCGCCCCGGTGTCGTAATTGCTTACATTGGTTTTAACCGTCAACAGCGCCTTACTATTAACGACACTGCTGCTCACAAATGTGCCGTTGGGTGCAACTTGCAGGGGCGATGTCTTATTGAGCCACACATGCCTGTAAATGCCGGCCCCCTCATAAAACCAGCCCTCTTCCATAGTAGCGTCTACCCTTACGGCAACGGTATTATCACCACCGTAGTTTAAAAGTTGGGTAATATCATATTCAAAACCGTTGTAGCCGCTTAGCTCGGTACCCAGGTAATGTCCATTTACCCAAACGGCAGCGTTACGGAAAACACCATCAAATGCAATGCTGATATGCCGTCCATATTCCTGCTGTGGTATGTTAAACTTTTTTCGGTACCAACCCACGATATTATCCGGGAAGTTTCGGCCCAGGGCTTTAAAACCATGACTATAGCTGCCTTTTTCGCTAAAACCAAGTTCGGCCGCCCAGTCATGCGGTAAATCGAGCCTGCGCCAGGGCCTGTCGTCAAAATCAGCGGCGGCGGCGCCATCGCCATAGCCCGCTTTGGCAAAATAGGAGAAATAACCCGTGCCGTTGTTAAAATCTTTAGCGGCATCGAACGGATGGCCACAGGCGAACCGCCAGCCCGTGTCTATACAGATATGCACTCTTGATTTTTGCCTGCTGCCGGTCGTTTGTGCGACTACAATTAACGGACAAATAAATATCAGCAGCAAAAGGCCTGGTATTTTCATATAGAATTTATATGCCGCTAAAAATAAATGTTAAAAACCCGTCTATCTAAAAAAACATCAGGTATGAAATTATCCGTTTACTTTTTGCTAAAATAGTATCAAAGATCTCGTCGACTATTCAGCCGAAAACAGAAAAACCAAAGTATCGTCGTAAATACGATCGTATATACAGCATGATTGCCTGTCTGATTCATGGAAAGCTGATAAGATGCGGGGTCCAGGTGTCCCCAAAATCCCGGAGGGGGGATCAGCCGGTTCGATATCTCAAATGGAAGAAAATGTTCAATTCCTGTACCCGCAGCCTTTAATATCCGACCCAAAATTGGTTCGAGGACAAGAAAACCGACAATAAACACCGTCAATGAGATGGCGGTGTTACGGACCAGGAAGCTGATCAGGAACGCAATAGACAACTGGGAAAACGTCTGTAAGGTAAAATAGGCAATGAAATACACCTGACTTCCGGATGTTCTTTCACCGACAGTAGTATTCCTCAAACCTATGACCACACAAGCAAGAAGATAAAAGACAACAATCAGTAGCGTCACAATTCCCACATCGAGCAATTTACCGGTCAGAAATTGCTTTCTGGTCCATCCATCAATGATATTCTGGCGATGGGTCCTAAAGCTATACTCGTTGGTCATCAGCATAATAACTAATATGGCCGGAATGAAAATGAACCAGGAAGAAAAGTAGCCTACGGTATGCCATACCTCATTAAAGCCAAACGGATCCCCCAGCATTAGCCTGGCTTTTTGCTCAGGCAAATTCATTGTTCCCATCGCTTTGTGATAAATCATTAATATGATACCATTCAATCCCGGGTAGGCAACTGCCGTAATGCCAAGCACCCACCAAAAGGCCGAATAAGACCTTATCTTAAGCCATTCTATTTTTGCGATGTCCAACATTGATATAAACTTATTTTTGGATTAGTTCAAAAAAACGGGCTTCCAGCCGTTGTTTTCGTAACAACATATGTGTCAGTTTCACGCCTTGACGGTAGCAGAATTCATTCACCGCTTCGAGGTCCACAGCGTCTTTTGCAAACGCGGCGAGCACAAGGGTCTGTTCTATCCGATGATGCAGCAAGCCAGGATATTGGCTCATAGCAGCATTCAGGGCCGGGAGGTTTTTAGCCGACAACTCTATCCAATCTTCGTCAGCCAGTATCTCTTTAACGCTGCCACAGGAAAGAAGATCGCCATTTTTCAATATCGCTACGTGGGTACAGACCTTTTCCACCTCATCCAACAGGTGACTGGCGATGATGATTGTGTGCCCCTGCTCATTCAGGTCGGCAATAAGTTCACGGACCTCCGCGATACCTTCCGGGTCAAGTCCGTTCGTTGGCTCATCCAACACCAACACTGATGGTGTCCCCAGCAGCGCCGCACCGATGGCAAGCCGTTGTTTCATGCCAAGACTGTAGGAACTGAAACGGCTCTTTCGACGTTCGTATAATTGCACTTTCCTCAAAACATGTTCGACATCCTCCCTGGCTCCACGTTTGCTGATCCGTCGTGTGATTTCCAAATTGCTGGTCGCCGACAAATAATGGTAGAAGTTCGGCGTTTCCAGAAGGGTACCGATCCTTTTCCGTGGGTTTTCGCCTTCCGGCTCATCAAACCAGGTGAAGCTGCCACTGTCAGCCTTCAGAACATCAAGCATTATCCCCAGAAGTGTTGTTTTTCCACTGCCGTTAGGACCTAATATACCAAATATGGAACCTGCCGGTATTTCGAAGCTAACCCCTTTAAGCGCTTTGGTATCGCCAAAGGATTTATGAATATTCTTCAACTCAAGGACGGTCATATTCTATTTAATTTTTTTGCGCTTTTTTATCGTACTCCGCAGCTTTTTTCAGAAATCCATCGATATCTGTTTGGGTAACTGCGCCGTCCGAGTTTTTAGCCGTCATATCATTTTTAGCCACTTGCGCCGCTTTCCGCTCACTTGCCGCCGCGTCCTTGTAATGGCCAGCGCGTGCCTGGAAATCTGCCAGAAAATTCCATACACGGAAATTCTTTCCCTCCGGATCGATATTCTTCGTTGCCTGGATCGCAAACTCCTTCAATCGTTGGGACTGCACCCGCTTATCGTCATACAGCCAAAGAACGACCAACTGCGATAAAAAGTGGTCTTTACCCAGCCGCTGCCCATAGGCGATCGTGCTATCGTCACCGTAGTGATCCTCCAGTATATTCCACTTGTCCTCGGCGAAACGATATGCAAAATTGGGGTATCGCGCAATAGCCGTGTCGATCAGGACCAATGCTTTATCGAAATCCTTTGCGTTCATAGCTCCCTTATACAATTGCTGCCCTTCGGCAATTTGCGCGGTCATCTTCGCTCGCTGTTCCTTATCATCAGCTATTTTCTTCTTTGTGGCTTCGACATCGAAAGTTCCCGCAACGACGGCGGATAGGATGGAGTCGATGTAATAGGGGTGCCCGATCCATACAATCCGTCCCTTATCGATCACGAAGGAAGAAGGAATGCCCTCCTGCCCGGCCGCTTTAAGCCATTTGTTACCCATATCTTCGGCATTGTTATCGGCAATTACGTTGTACGTCAATCGGCCCAGCTTCTTTTGCCCCTTTACGAATTCGACCACCTTCGGTAAGAACGATTCCTGAGGTTTTTTTTTGCCGAGATCATGGGAGTTCTCCCAAACGTCTACCCCGACAAAGCTGATCCTGCCGGCATATTTTTTTGACAGTTCCGAAAGATGAGGCATTGCCTGGATGCAGGGGCCGCACCAGGTGGCCCAAAACTCAAAGACATAGATCTTATTGTCACTGATCGTCCTGATCTGAGGAGCACCCTGTATCCATTTTGAGTAACTAAGCGCCGGTGGCGCATCTCCAATTTGGAGCGTCGGGGCATCCTGCGCGCTGATTTGGGTAGTTATCCCAATAGTTGCCATTAACATATACAGTATCCCTTTTGATAAGCCACATAGGTTTGTGATTCTATTCTGCATGGTGTTTTATTTTTTCGTTATAAGCGGTCAGCCCGCTGTCAAGGTATTTCAGGTATTCGGCGGCATCATAATTGGCTCCCTGTGGCGGCACCAATGGCTGCTCCGTCATCGGATCCAGCAGCACATAATACGGCTGGGAATTTGCACCAAACCTCGATGTTTGGAGGTAACTCCATTTTCCGCCGATAGTTGAAAGTACTTTTCCCGAAAGAGTGGTCGTCCGATCCGGCGCCGCCAAATCGCTCTTGTCGTCCACATACAACTGGACCAGCACATAATCCTCATTGATCCGTCGCCGCACCTGCGAATCTGTCCAAACGTTCGCTTCCATCTTCCGGCAGTTGACGCAGGCGTGACCGGTGAAATCGATCATTACGGGTTTGCCTTCCCGGCGGGCCGCGGCCAACGCCTCATCATAATCAAAGAAGGGATTAAAGCCTTTGGGTTTGTCAAACAAATCCGCGAACTTATGAGGCGCGGCCGGACTCGTAACGACGGCGGCATAAGAGGCGCTCCCTCCGACAGACGAAAGATCAAAATCCTGTGTCGACATCGGCGGAAGAAAAGCGCTCACCGACTTCAGAGGTGCTCCCCATAGTCCGGGGACCAGATATACAGTAAAAGCCAGGGTAATTATCGAGAGAAAAAGTCGCGGCATGGACACGTACCCGATGGGACTATCATGATTGAACCGGACCTTGCCCAGCAGATAAAAGCCCATAATAGCGAAGATCACTATCCATAAGACGAGGAATACTTCCCGGTCGAACCAATGCCAATGGTAAGCAAGGTCGACATTGCTGAGAAATTTCAGAGCGAAGGCCAGCTCGAGGAAGCCCAATACCACTTTAACGCTGTTCAACCAGCCCCCCGACTTCGGCAGCTTGTGCATCCATCCCGGAAAAAGAGCGAACAGTGTAAACGGTAAGGCCAGGGCGGCAGAAAATCCCGCCATCCCGATTGCCGGGCCCAGTAACGCTCCTGTCGTCGCCGTCTGCACAAGCAGGGTGCCGATGATGGGTCCCGTGCAGCTGAAGGACACTACTGCCAGCGTGGCGGCCATAAAGAAAATGCCGGGAAAGTTATTACCTCCCTGCCTGGCGCCCAGTTTATTGACCACAGAGGAAGGCAGGGTTATCTCAAATCCTCCCAGGAAAGAGGCGGCAAATACCACCAGCAATAAGAAAAAGCAGAAATTGAATATCCCATTCGTGGACAAATTATTCATAGCGTCTGCGCCAAAAAAGGCAGTTATCAGCAGACCCAGGCTCACGTAAATACCGATAATGCTGAGTCCATACAGCATGGCCCGGCCAACTCCCTTCCCTTTACCTGCACCCTTTGTAAAGAAGCTGACGGTCATCGGCAACATGGGAAAGATGCATGGCATGAGCAGCGCTGCAAAGCCACCAGCCAGCCCTTCCAGGAAGATCACCCACAATGATTGGGGGGCGCGACCATTTGCCGGGCTGGGCTTGGCAGCCCGGTTCACAGGGACTGGCGTCACCACGGCTGCCGGGGGGCTGTCGACATTGATCGTGGTAAAATTCACCCCGGATGTATCCTGAGCGTACAACAGGGTTGAAAAGAAAAAGAGGATCAATAATATAAACCACTTCATGGCCAATAGTTATAAATTTTTTTACCTGATCCTGCCATTCACATCCAGTTCGATAATGGAATAACCCAACCCCTTCAGGCCCGCCATGACAGCCTGCTTATCCCCCACGACGACAATAGTCATTCTTTGTGTATCCAGATACGACCTGGCCAATCGATTGATCTCGTTAGGGCTGATCGTCGATAGGATCCTCTGCTGCTCGTCCACGTAGCTGGCAGTCAGATGATATTTTTGAATGTCAGCCAGAAATTCGGCCTTTTGATCATTGGTCTCATACTTTAAGGCATCGCCTTGTCCGATCGAATGACGAGTAAAGGAAAGTTCGTCGGTGGTGATACCCCCTTGCGCATAGTCGCGGATAACGTTTATAATGGTCGCCACGGCGCTATCCGTCGCAGGCGTCTTCACGCCTGTGTGGACCGCAAATGATCCACCGTACTCTCCCGAGGTGAAATAGGAAGAAGCTCCGTATGTCCAGCCTTTCACTTCCCGGAGTTCAAGGTTAAGCCGGCTCGTGAATGCCCCACCCAGCGGATAGTTCATAAGGCCCAGTCGATAGTAAAGACCCGTTGCATCATAATTAATGTTCGTAATATACCCTACCCTGATTTCTGACTGCGCGGCATGAGGGATGTCGACGAAATAAATTGTCCTGGACTGAGCGATACGGCTCGTTGCATCGGCTGCCGGGACTACCACGCCCTTTTTCCCCCAATCCTTCAGAAATGCCAGTTTCCGGTCCATCTGCGCCTTATCGATATCGCCCACGACCGAAATGGAGGTAACCTCCGGTGCAAAATGATCCCGGTAAAAACCCTCAACATCCTTCAGTTGAATGCTGGCGAGACTCCCCGCTGTTCCATTTAGAGCATAAGGGCGGAAGTTCCCCGGAGCGTACAGCATCTGGTTAAAGATGGAATTTGCAAGTGCCGATGCCTGGGACTGCCGCATCTGGAAATTCTCAAGGGTCTGCTCTTTGACCCGGTCGAATGCCTCAACTGTGAACTTCGGTGCGAACAGCCGCTCCTTCAGGAGCGCCAGCGTTGCGTCAAGGTTTTTCTTCAGGCAGGATATAGACAATGCGATCCCTGTATTGTTGACGTTGACATTGATCTCGCTGCCCATCCTCTCAAGAGCGGCACTGATATCCTCCGCCGTATGATGTTGGGTCGACTCGTTCAGCATATGGCTCACGATCATCGCCAACCCGGCCTTCGAAGAATCCCTGTTGGCCCACAGGGGGCCGCCTTTGATTTCCATATTGATCGTCACCGTGGGAATCTCGTCGTTCTTACTGCCGATGATCCTGATACCATTGGGCAGTTGCCCGGTCCAGAAGACTGGGACCTTAACGACCGGATTTGGCCCGGCAGGCGGTTCGGCGCTGCGATCGAAATTGTCTTTAGCCTTATGATAAGCCAACCCTTCGTAACCATAGTCAGGGCTTTTGTAGTGCGTAGAATCTACAATGTAGTTATCAGGTGCGGCCGGCTGAACATGGCCATCCTTTGGCAAAACACTCAGACACACAGCAGCATGCCCCTTTATATATTGTCGGAACACCCGCATGACATCTTCTTTTGTCACTTTCCGTACCGCCGCCAGCTCCGCTCCTGCCTGATTCGGCGTTCCATTGAACAGCTGCCCTTCCGCCAGCATATTCACTTTTCCCTGCACGCTGGCGAGGGAATTGATGATACCCGCTTCAGCAGGGCCCTTGTACCGGGCAATATCCTCGTCCGTCACGCCACGCTTCTCAAAAGCGTTAAGCAGGGAATCCACCTGGCGCTTCACTTTCGCCAACTCCACTTGCGGATAAGGCAGAACCTGGACAATGACCATGCCCGCCAACTCCTGATTATAGGAGAACATACTTGCATTTACCGCTTGTCTTCCCTTTATAAAGAGTTGAGAAAGAGGAGAGCTCGTACCCTGACCAATGATGGTTGCGAATGCGTCCAGCGCCTTCTCGTCCTTGTCCTTCCGCCTTACGCCGGGATATACGACACAAAGCATCGGCAGCCGGGCGTAACTGTCTTGATAGGATACAAACCGTTCCTTTTCTACTAACGGAGCTTGCATGACTGTTGGGGAGACTTCGGGGCCACGCGGGATTAACCCAAAGTATTTTTCGACCCAGGCCAGCGTTTGCTTTACATTAATATCCCCTCCGATGGTTAATGTCGCATTGTTGGGGCCATACCACCGGAGAAAAAAACGTTTTAGATCACCGACGTCCACCCGGTCCAAATCCGCGACATAGCCGATCGTCAGCCAGGAATAAGGATGCCCATAGGGAAACAACGCCTTTGAAAAGGCTTCAAAAGACAATCCATAAGGCCGGTTGTCATAATTCTGGCCCCGCTCATTCTTTACCGTAGCACGCTGGATCTCAAACTTCGGTCCTGTCACCGCATCTAGAAGAAAACCCATCCGGTCCGACTCCAGCCACAGCATCTTCTCCAGTTGATTGCTCGGCACCGTTTCAAAGTAATGCGTCTTGTCCGCGTTGGTAGTGCCGTTCATCTCGCCACCCGAAGCAGAAACAATCTTAAAATGATCCCCGCTTTTGACGTGATCCGATCCTTCGAACATCATGTGCTCGAAGAAATGGGCAAAACCCGATTTGCCGATCTCCTCCCGTGCCGACCCCACATGATAGCTCACGTCCACGTGTACAATAGGGTCCGAATGATCCTCCGCCAGGATAACCGTTAAGCCGTTCCCCAGAACGTACTTTTCATAGGGGATCACTACTTCGTCGCCCTTCTTCACCACTTTTTCTACCAGCTTCGGCCCCTGGGCCAAGGCGCTGCCGGAGCATGCCAAAAGGATGCACGCCAAGTATTTGCGTTTCATTATATCTATGCTTTTTTAAGGTCTGTGCAGTCTCTTAATTTATGGGAATATTGAATTTGACGTTTTCCGGGGGAAGACATTGTTTATCGTTGCAGGTCATATAATTGATCGAACCTTGCACTGTCACCTGCCCCTTCTTTAGCTTGATCTTTTGTTGGAATATCACGCTCTTCTCATAAAAACCCACCTTCATATTAAAGGTTGGCTCCATCCGTACGATCGGCTTTGGCTCGGCAGTCTTTCCAACAGGCAGGTAATCTGGTGACTTTTCAAATTTGACACTCGTCGGGACCGGTCCTCCCTCCTTCACATGCTGAGAATATACATGCCAGCCATCATCGATAGTCGCTTTTAAAAAAACCATAGCCTCCGTGGCACTGATCTTTTTGGCACCATAACTCCACTTCACCGGCTTGAGGATCTGAGCGTGCGTCATTGTTACAGCTGCCAAAAGAAAGGCAGCCACCGAAAAAATATGCCTCATTGAATATTAGTATTGTCCGATTAAGAAATATGGTTTTTACAGATGCGACTTGTATTCCGTCATCTCCTTCTGCATCTTATCGATCATATCCGGGCCAACCATTCCTTTGTATTTCCCTTCCTTGATGGCCTCATTGGCGCCGTCCATAGCCGTCTGCAGTGTACTCACCGCAGTCTTATAATCACCCGCAGCTGCATAACCACTCGCAATTAGCTCCTGAAAGAACGGGGGCGGGGCATCAGGCTGACTGGCCATCGCGACTTTTACCAATTCAACCCCATACATATAGGTATCCCTGGACAATCCCTTTTTCTGAAATATGACGGCGGCCGTAGACAGCGTATAACCCGGTTTAGTCGCCTGCCACGGCTTTACAAACGCCATCGCCTTATCTTCTCCGAAATTATTCAGCAGCACCATGAACTTCTTAAAGTCGAGGTACCCGCCCCAATATTTACCAAACGATGTATCCTTTTTTGCATCATCCATCAGTTGGAACTCTTTCGTCCAATCCTGCGCCTTTTCTGCTGAATCAATCGGGTCCATTATCCGGTGCATGGCGGCTTCCTGTGCTTCCTGCTCTGTTGCTTTCTTTTTGAATTCCTCCCGGACAGCCACAGGGTCGTATTTGCCGCTATTGACCACATCGATCACGGAGTCCAGATTAATAGGATGACCGATCCAAAGGATGATCCCGTCCCTTATCATAAAACTACAGGGGATCCCTTCCTGGCCTGCCGCCTTCATCCAATGGTTGCCCATCCATTGGTCTTTTGTATCCGTTGCTACATTATACGCCATATTGTTCCCCATCATCCTGACAAATTTTTCCGGTGTGATGGTGGCGTGATGGTTCTCGTCATTCTCCCAAATATCGATGCCGACTACAGTAATCTTGTCCTTATATTTGGCAGCAACCTCGGACAAGTGGGGCATGGCCTGCCGGCAAGGGCCACACCAGGTCGCCCAGAACTCGAATATATATAGTCTGCCCTTTTCATATTCTTTGATAGGCGTCCCCTTCAGCCACTTGTCATATTTCAACTCCGGGATCTTATCTCCCACATTCAGTATTGTAGAGTCGGCTGCGATAGCGCCAAAGGACAGGGAAATAAAACTTCCGAGGAAGAAAGCAAGGATCATCCCTCTTCCAAATTTCGCATTGCAATTCATAATTATAGTTTTATCTATTTTTTATTAATTAATTGTTGGGTATTATAAACACTACTTTGGGATCCGTCGGCTCTACTGTAAGTGCTGTACCGTTGTTATCGGCGGCAATACGGGTCATCGGCAGTCCATTTCTGAAATAGTCAAAGCTGTTGTGGCCTTCGAACGCCAGTTCAAGGCGCCGTTCGGTCAGGATGGCGTTGAGCACCTGTGCGTCCGGAAGATTATCGATGTCGGAGGCCGGCAGGCCAGCCCGTTGATGAATGGCTTTGAGATCATTCCTTGCTGCCGTAAAGTCGTTCAGCTTTGCTCCTGCTTCTGCGCGATTGAGGTATATCTCCGCTAATCGCAGATAGATGTTGGGTGCAAGGGTGGCGCCGCCCTGGTTCAAAGCGAGCCATTTAGTCGTCTCGACATGACCGGAATTAGCGTTCAATTTGAAGAAGGAGCCGCGCACATCGCCGGCAGCAAATAACGAAAGAAGCTCAGAAGACGGCAGGAAAACAGCGCCTATATTGTATGGCGCGGAATAATAATGATATAACAAGCCAATAGGGGTACCGCCGCTGCCATTATTATCGAAGGCAAAAACGATCTCTTTATTGGTCGAGAATTTAGTTTTACCCAGGGCTCCCAATTCGTCGTCGCCAAACATATTTTCATAATCGGCTCCTTGCAACAGGCTATATGCTCCATTTGTCTGATCGATAACGCTGTCGGCGTAGGTGACGGCCATTTGGTTGGCCGATGGATCCGGGCTGGCAACAGCACCTCCCATATAAAGGTAGACACGGGAGAGCAATGCCCAGGCGGCAGCTGTACTTGCAAATGCATTGGTCCTGGCCACGGGGGCTTTCATCAGCTGAGCTGCGGCCTGCAATTCCGTCGTAATAAAGGAATATATATCCTTTACCGATGCCGGCGCCGGGAGGTCAGTGGCGGAAGAAGTCGTCTTCAAGGGAACCGCCAGGTCTTGGGCGCCCGCCTGATAGTATGGTTTTCCGTAGATGCGCACCAGGTTGAAATAGGTAAAAGCCCGTAAGAACCTGTTCTCGCCTTCGGCATGGATCACCTTATTCTTATCGTCATCTGTCAAAGAAGCAAAGGCGGAGGCTTTGAACGTTGCTATGCCTTCCAGGGAAAGATTGGCTCCCACAATGACCTGGTAGGCTCCCCGGTAGAAAGGTCCGCTTTCTCCGGAAGTAAAGCCTGTGCTGTTTCGGAAATAAAAGGCGTCTGTGTACTGGTCTGCCGGCCGCCAGTCCTGCAAGGTCACATTGTTTCCCCGGCTATCTCCCAGGTCCTGTACGGCCATGTCATAATAAACACCATTATTACTGCTGCGCAGGATCTGATAATTGCCTACAGTAGATTCTACGATCCCTGCTACCGACGATAGTTGGCCCTGCTGGTCAATTTTGGTAAGAGGCCTGATCTCGTCAATCTGTTTGTTACATGCCGCCAACATGGCAAATGCGAATATGGCTATGGTGAATTTTTTCATTTTTCCTGTTTTAATCTTTACACGTTTAAAAAGAAAGCTGGAGGCCGAGCACAAAGCGGCGGGGTACGCCGAGACCCGGTCCGACAGAATTGCCGAAATCCTGCGCCTGCCCAACAGAAGGCCCTTCCGGATCGGCCGCCACGATGTTCTTTGAATAGAGCGTATACAGATTGTCCGCGCTGACATAAGCCGTGAGACCTGCTACCTTCATCTTTGCAGCTGTCGCTGCAGACAGATCATAGCTTAACCGCACGGACCTGAGCCGGGCATGACTGCCATTATGCATATATTTTGATGACGCATAGTAGCTGGTGTTGGAATTATAATATAGCCAGGGATCGGTGGCGTCGGTCTGCCCGGGATGTGTCCATAGCACCTGGTTCTTACGGAAGGCCAGCTGGTTATAATTCGGTATGTTGACACCCTGCGTCGAGCCGGCAAAGTCATCATTGATGATATATTTCAGCGCGTAAGTGACCAGGATGTTCAGGGAGAATTGCTTATAGGTGAAGGTATTTGTCAGTCCGCCGAATATCAGCGGTTGAAAACTGCCCACCGCCTGGTATTGCCGCGTGTCGGAGGGATCGACCTCTGCCACCGTGTTGACGTACTGATGGCCTGTCTGATGGCCCTGATCATCGAACAGCAGCTTTTCGAATTGCGGCTGTCCTGTCTGTGGATCGACGCCCGCATATTTAATGGCTTTTAAGGTATTGATGTTTTCACCCTTGAAAAGATAATAGCCATTGAAATTGGCATAACCCTGCTTCAGCGAATCGTTGGCTGCTTTTACGATCCGGTTCTTATTGTAGCTGATATTAAAAGAGGTGGTCCATTGGAAATTCTTTTTCTGCATATTCGTGGATTGAATGAGCACTTCCACCCCCTGGTTCCGAACGCTGCCTACGTTGCGCCATTGCGAAGCAAATCCTGCCAGCGCGGGCAGCGTGACCTTCTGCAACAGGTCCTGTGATAGGCGGCTGTAGAAGTCCACCGTTGCAGTGATACGTTTGAAAAGTCCCAGATCCATTCCCGCGCTGATCGTTTTGGTCACTTCCCAACGAAGGTCAGGATTACCCAGGATGGCAACTGTGGCGGAGCTCAAACCGCTGTAGCTCGTTCCACCCTGGTATAAGGTCCGTGTCAGGAAATTGTCTCCCAATTGGGAGCCGCTGGTGCCGTAGTTCGCGCGCAGCTTCAGATGGCTGATGGCCTTTACATTTTCAAGGAATTTTTCTTCGCTGAGTATCCAGGCGGCTCCGCCGGAATAGAAGGTGCCGTAGCGGCGGTCCGCACCAAAGCTGCTGGAAGCATCTGTTCGCAGCGAGCCACTGACGCTGTATCTTTTACGGTAGGTATAGCCTGCCTCGCCAAAGATCGAATAGACACCCTGGTCCTGCTTTCCACCGTCCAGGTATTCACTTTTCTGCGGATAAATTCCAAAAGATGAAAAATCATAATTTGGCCCACCCTGCCTGGCCAATGCGATCACCGGATACCCGGCCGGGATATTGTTGACATTGAGCATCATATTTTCGCTTGTGGTCTTGCCAAATTCCATGGCCGCAAGGGCCGTGATAGTATGATCTCCGAAGCTTTTCCGGAAGCTCAGCTGGTTGGAGGTAAGATAAGAATGAAGGAAGCTGGTGTTGGTGCCCAGGTAACCCTGGGGTGAGTAAAATAAACCGGAACCATAGTATGACCGAACGTCGATGTACTGTTCATTCTGGCTGTAATTTAAGTTCAGGCTATTAGTGGTGGAGAAGCTCAACCAGTCGGTGAGCTTGTATTCCAGCCGCAGGCTGCCGAACATCAGCTGTGAGCGGAGGCGATAATTATTGAACTGATTGTCATAAAGGGGATTGCCAGTCTGGGCTATAGAACCGTTCTGCTTATACAACAGGTAAGGCTTCAGGGAACCATCCGTATTATAAGGGGTTGCCCATGGAAATAATGAATAAAGACTTCCCGTAGTCTGATTCACGTCGCGCCGGCCATCGTTCAGTATGCCGTTGATGGACACATTAGCGGTGAGACGCCTGCTCAGCTTGCTTTCCAGGTTCACCCGGAATGAACCTCTTTTCAACCCGTTGTGTACGCCAGTGGATTGTTCGTCATAATAAACACCCCCCATATAATATTTCGTCCGATCATTACCACCGCTGGCTGAAAGATCAAGCTCCCGGGTGTTGCTGTTGACGAATGCATACTTCTGCCAATCGTAGGTGTTTGCAAGATCGGCTTTGGAAGGAAGCCGGTAGTTCAGATAATCCTGTACTGTAGGGTAGGCGCCGGCATAAGCGCCACTATTGACCTGGTAATCCTGGGTGTAATATTCTTTCTGAAGATCATATAGTTCCTGCGCGTTGAGAAAATGGGTCGCTCCGCGATTGGGACGATTAAACCCGTATTTGACGTCTGCCGTCACGCGGGCTTTGCCGTCACGGCCTCTTTTGGTAGTTACGACCAGCACTCCGGCGGCGGCACGGGATCCGTAAATGGCAGTGGCAGCGGCATCTTTCAACACGGTGATGCTCTCGATCTCCTGGGGCGTTACAACATCCTTTAGATTTTGGTTAGGAAGGATTACCCCATCGAGGACCAGCAGGGGACCGTAGTTCAGGGTCGGCATGGCGAATTCATTTAACTGGTCCACCCCCACCCCGGCAATGCTGCTCTGACCCCGTACAAAGATCTGACCACCGCTGCTGGTGGGATCACCTGCGTTCTGCTCAGAAATGTAAATTCCTGTGGCAAGGCCTTTCAGCAGTGAAACAGGATCGGATGTCGTAATACCTTTCCGCAGGTCGTTCCCGGAAACGGTCTGCACAGCTCCGGTGAGCTCACCCGCCTTTTTCTGACTGTATCCGTTGGTGACCACCACTTCCTCTACCTGGTCCATCATTGGGTCCAGGCTGATATGCGCCGTATAGGAATTATTAGTGACCGTGATCCTTTTGGTAGCCTGCTGATATCCGACATTACTTATTCTGATAGTATAGGTTCCAGGCTGGACGCCTTTAAAAACGAAGGCGCCGTTCTCATCGGAGGCAGTGCCCCGATCACCCGGAGTCAATATGACGCTCGCACCGGCCAGCGGCTTGCCATCGGAAGATACCAGTCCCTTTACCTCCACTGGGGTATTGGGTTTCCTGGATGTATCCGGCAGATCGCCTGTGTTCATGCTTTTCTGTTTCTGTTTCACTTTCACGATGGTTCCACTGATCTCGTAGGTCAACGGAAGATCCTTCAGGCAGTTGTCCAGCACCTCTGATACAGTTGCATCTTTCAGATCCACTGTCACCGGCGGGACTTGCCGGATCAGGTCCTCCTTGTAGACGACAGACATCCCCGTTTGCTTCGAGATCTCGTCAAAGACCCGGGACAAGGGCGCCTGTTTCAGGTTGATCGTCACCTTTTGCGAGAAACTTCGGGCGGACACCTGTAAAGACAATGCCAGCAGTAGAAATGATGAAATTCTCATGATCAATGCAGTTTTGTGCGAAAGCATTCCGCGGCAATGCAGAACCTTCCTAAGTAAGAAAATCATACTTTTGTTCAGTTTTGGTGAAGTTGTCGTTATATATGTAGTATCGGCAAATGGTCCAAAACCATAACCAGGGGCGCGTGAGACCGCCTCTGGTCTTTTCAGACCATGGAACACAAATGGTAAAACTATCGTACTGAAGGAAAATTGATAATCCTCTGCGCTAAGGCAGGACAATAAGCCGGTGGCCTTCGATCTTAAAGTGGCCGACACCATTGCCCTCCAGGAGACTGATCAATTCGGATAGGTTAAGTTTACGGCTGATCCTGCCGCCGTATTCACCGGAAAGGTCTTCGCGCTGGTAAACAACTTCGACGTCATACCACCTCGCGATCTCTCTCATTAAGGTTTTAATATTCATATGACTAAACTGGAAAAAACCGAACTTCCAGGCTATAACACTTTCTACATCGACTTGTGAAGTTACAGACAGTGTCCCTTCATTTGTTGCGGTTGCCTGCTCTCCTGCTCTCAGTTGACGTGCTTCTTTTCCATTTTCTACTTTTACTGCTCCCCGTACCAGCGTAGTTTTTTTCCTGCCCTCTTCCGCATAAGCCATTACATCAAATTCTGTCCCGAGAACATGGATGATCATACCATCCACGCTCACAGAAAAAGGTTGCTCCTTGCGATCTGCCACATCGAAATACCCTTCACCTTTCAATTCAACACGGCGTTCCTTCCCTGTAAAAGTAGTCGGATAGCGAACTGAGGATTCCGCATTCAGCCATACTTTGGTGCCATCCGATAATACCACCTGGTATAGCCCTCCTTTGGCGGTTGTCAACGTATTGTAAACTACTTCAGCACCGGCCCGTTTCTCTTCATCATAATCAACCCGCCCGGCTTTGTAGTCGATTCGTACACCGGCACTCTTAATAGCCATTACGGATGAGGCGGAATCCAACAGGATCTGGCTTCCATTCGACAAGGTCAGGGTCGCCGCATGGTGTGCGGGACGAATTTCCGCCACCGGGCTGGATGGACCGGATGTATCAACATCGTGGTGTTTACTATTACGGACCATCCAAATCCCAACAGCCAGCAAAGGGATCATCGCCGCCGCCGCCCACCACCGGTTGAATTTTGCCTTTTGCTTCATCATCACGACAGGAGCCTTATTCATATGGGCACGATGAAATGCCTGTAATGATACCTCAACATTCGCTTCTCCGGATTCATATTCGCTTATCAGCTGAGAAACATAGCCTTCATTCGTCAGTTCTTCCTTCCATGACCTGTTTTCCTCCCTCTCTGCCAGCCACAGCGCCAACTCTTCCCCCTCCGCTGCGGTTAACTCACCCAGACGCTCCTTCGCGATTAGCCCGGCCATTCTTATGAATACCGCAGCTTCACGCTCGTCACTTTGGTCATTAAAAGTTGGTGCCATTATAATAAAGACAATTGAAGGAAGTCAAATTTGATCTCCCCGGGAAAAAAAATTAATATTTACATAATAATTTGTTCACTGGGCGGACAGCACTAATAAACACGCAATTAAAATTGACAGGTAGATCCTGTCTTTCAGGAGCTTCACCGCCCGGGATTTCTGATGGCTTACCGCCGAGGCGGAGATTTCCAGCATCCGGGCTATATCATTTGTCGCATACCCTCTCAGCACCAATTCCATTACCTTTTTACACTCAGGCGGGAGAGTGCTAACGGCTTCTCTCAGCGCCCTGATCGTCTCAGTATGCAATAATGACTGAAAAAAGCTGCCGGCCGTGGGTTCCAGAGAAGTCAAAGTGCCTTCCCCCAAATTTTCCATGGAGGCATCTTTGCTTTTCAGATAATTGAAGGTACGATTCCGTACACTTATGTATAGATATCCCCGGATGTTCGCAACATTCCGAAGGCCGGTACGCCCCTCCCACACCTGTAGAAAGACTTCGGAGACAATATCTTTTGACAGTTCTACGGACTTTGACAATTTCAATGCGAGCAGATACAAGGAGGGATAAAACTGCCGGTACAGCTGATCGAACGCGGCAGTGCTGCCTGATTCAAGTTCTCTTATCAGTTCAGATTCAAATTCTTTGTCGCTGTCCTTATTCAGTTGGGTCACAATTTTTGAGATCGCACTAAATATACGATAACATCCAAATAAACATCATTTTACGTCAACTGAATTTGAAAAAGCCCCGGATCAGCTCCCAAAAGACAAAAATTTCTCTGTAATCACAAGAATAGTAGTCGTCGGCTATTGTGCAATTTGCTTCTTTTCAGAACAAAAAGTCGATTGCAAAACATTCACCGTATGCTCGATCTCTTCTTTTGTATTGAATTTACTAAAGGAAAAACGCACCGTGGAGCATTCCATCCTATCCCCAAGTGCTTTAATCACATGAGAACCACCGCCCTCCCCACTACTGCATGCGCTGCCCCCCGAAACGCATATCCCCGCCTGGTCCAGGGTCAAAAGCAGCTCCTCCGATGCCGCAGTCTTAGGGAAACAGACACTTAACACAGTGTACAAGCCCTGCACCGGGCTATTGAACCGGACACCCGGCACCTGCTTTTCCAACAGGTCACGCATATAGGCCTTAAGTTCTCCGATATAGCGCCTGTCTTCTTCATAGTTTTGCATGGCGATATCCAATGCTTTGGCAAAGCCGACGATGCCGTATACATTCTCCGTTCCCGCACGCATATTCCGTTCCTGGCCGCCACCGTGGATCAGCGGTCCGATATTTGCCAGGGGACTTACATACAAAATGCCCACCCCTTTAGGCCCATGAAACTTGTGCCCTGCCCCGGAGATGTAGTGAACGTAAGAGCTGGATAGGTTGATAGGATAGTGCCCAACCGCCTGTACGCAGTCGGAATGGAAGACAGCATCATACTGCCGGCATAGCCGTTCCACCGTCTCCAGGTCCAACAGACTGCCGATCTCATTGTTGGCGTACATAAGCGAGACAAGGCTCCTTTTCCCACTTTCCCGCTGTCTCATTAATTTTTGCTCCAGGTCTTCGTAGTCAATACCGCCGTCCGCGGTCAGTGAAACAAGTTCCAAAGGAACATCATACACCCGGCTATAGTTCTCTACCGCATGCAGTACGGCGTGGTGTTCGATAGGTGAAGTTATGATCCCGGTACAGCCCATGTCCCTGATGGCAGACAGGATAGCCATATTATTGCTTTCTGTCCCCCCACTTGTAAAGAAAATGGAAGAAGGTTTCACGGATAACTGCCGGGCCACGGCTTTTCTGGCCATCTCGACAGCCAGCCGGCTGGTACGGCCAACAGAATAAGTAGACGACGGGTTTCCAAACTCCTCGGTCAAATATGGCATCATTGCCTCCAGCACTTCGCGGGACAGAGGTGTCGTAGCAGCATTGTCCAGGTAAATGGGACGTTTCATTAAGATCCATTTTTGGTAAGTGATCACTTTCTAGACAAAAGTAGGTCTGTTCTCCTATTTCATTCGCTGACCAGGATATTTCCGGAAATTTTACGGTTTTTGCTTTATTTGCAGCGATATTTTCCAGGTAAGACCATTGTACGCCAGTGTTGATTGGCAATTTTTTCGACTATTTAATTAATTTATTGCTATGCAAGGACCAGATCCGACAGATTTGCAGATTTTAAGGCTCTTTCAGGAGAATGCCGATCTAACCAATAAAGAGATCGCATTCAAGCTGCACAAGTCAGTCGCGACGATCCATGAGCGGATCAGGCGTTTAAAAGAGCAAGGCTATATTAAAAAGGTAGTCGCTATCCTGGATGGGAAAAAGCTTGGCTGTGGACTTATTGCATTCAGTCACGTCCTGCTGACCGACCACACCAAAGAAACGCTCGATCAGTTCGAAAATACAGTCACCCGGTTTCCCGAAGTGATGGAATGTTTTCAGATGACCGGCACTGTGGATTTTATTCTGCGCATCGCAACAATTGACATGGATGCCTATGGGGACTTTTATCGGAACAAGCTGGCCACCTTGCCCAACATATCTACGGTGCAAAGTTATTTTGTACTCTCACAGGTTAAAAGCGAAACAGCTTTTCCAATATGACAAAGTGCGGAAAAATCCCCCGACCGCTTATCGCAGCCGGGGGAAAATTAACGCCTGTCCATAGATCAACGCCGGACTGTCTTCATATCCTTACCTTTAAACCATTGCCTGCGCTTTTCTCTCGTTCCTGCCTGCAAACCATCTTTTGAATTTATCCCCTACCCTGTCCACGCAGTAATACACCATCGGCACCACGAACACCGTCAGACAGAGACTGGACGAAAGCCCGCCAATGATCACCCACGCCAGGCCGCTCTTCCATTCGCTGCCCGCCGCGGTAGATAGGGCTATCGGCAGCATACCGATCACCATGGCCAATGTAGTCATCAATATAGGACGCAATCTTTCCTGGCCTGCCTCTATCAAAGCCCGCCAGGTGCTATCGCCATGCTCCTTCCGGTGATTGGCGAAGTCGACGATCAGGATGGCATTCTTGGCTACCAGGCCCAGGAGCATGATCATACCCAGGATGGTAAAGATGCTCATGGAAGATTTCGTCAGCGCCAGCGCCAGGAACACGCCGATAAACGCCACCGGAATAGAGAACAGTACTACAAACGGATACACGAAATTATTGTACAAGGCCACCATCACCAGGTACATCAGCAGGATCGCCGCAATAATGGCCATCCCCATGGCGCCGAAAGAATCACCCTGTCGCTCGGTATCACCACTCCAGCGCAGGTCGATGCCGGCAGGCAAGGGTTGCGCTGCAAGAGATTTTTTGATCTCATCCGCCACCACCCCGGAGGTAATGCCCAGCACATTGCTTTTTATGGTTACTGACGTCCGGCGGTCTTTGCGCTCCAGCACACTGGGTCCGCTGCCTTGTATTACATCGGAGAATTGGGAGAGCTTTATCATTTGCCCGGTGGCGTTGATAAAAACAATATTCTTTACATCTTCCACACTGTGCTTGTCGAAGTCGTCGAATTTAACCTTTATATCATATTCATTCGTGCCCACGCGGTACTTGGCATCGTCATTGCCCGCATAAGCGTTTTTCAGCACAGCGCCCACCTGGTTGATGGTAAGACCTAACTGCCCCATCCTCTCACGGTCTATATTCACCTCTACTTCCGGGTTACCGTCTTCCACGCTTAAGCTCACATTAATGGCGCCTGGTATGGCCTGGATGCGTCTTTTCAGGTCGCCTGCAACAGCCATCAACTGAGTGGCGTTCTCCCCGTTGAGCACTATTTGAATGGGTTCGCCGGTGTTGACCATGTTCACCATGGTGGGATTTATCTTTACACCTGCAAAATGTTGTGTAAGGTCCCTGCTTTTTTGCAGCATCAGCTTTTCGGTAGGCAGCGAGCGATCTTTTTTATCCACCAGCGTGACTGTCAATTCCGATTTGTAATCCGAACCCACCCCCGCTACTAAAGAGGAAGTGCTTGACCCGGCCACGTTGCTGAAAACGGTGGTCACGTCGGGTTGTTGCCGCAGATAGCCCTCGATCTCCCGGGTGCGTAAATTGTTTTGCATTACTGTTGTATTCTTGTCGTACTCCAACGCCAGCCTGAACTGACCTTTGTCGGTCTCGGTCACAAACTCGCTGCCAATGACGCCCAACTTCAAGATACCCGCTGTCATGACAAAAAGCAGCACGACCCCGCCGGTCATGATCACCTTATGGCTCAGTACCCAGCTGAGCGCTCTGGTATACCACCGCGTAAGCCCGCTGATCAGTTTTTCAAACACGATCAAAGGCTTGTCAAAGATCTTCCTGTTATCCAGGATAGTTATCTTGCCAAAACGGGAAGCCAGCCAGGGCGTCAGCGTATAACAGACAAACAGGCTTAAAAGAGTGGCAACTACGATGGTAGAGGAATACGCACGCAGGATGGAGCCGATACTGTTTTGTATCAAACATAACGGGCCGAACACCACCACATCCACCATGGTGATAGCTACTGCCGAGAAACCGATTTCCTTACGCCCGTCGAGGGCCGCAGTCCGTTTATCCTTACCCATGGCCAGATGCCGGTGAATATTTTCCAACACCACAATGCTGTCATCCACCAGTATGCCTATCACCAGCGAAAGACCCAATAAGGTCATCAGATTCAGCGTGTAGCCAAAAAGGTATAAGGCAATAAAAGTGGAGATCAGCGAAGCAGGGATGGCGACGAGCACGATCAGCGAATCACGGATACTATGCAGGAAAAGCAACATGATCACTGCTACCAGGATCACTGCCAGCACCAGATCATCCACCACGCCGTTGGCGGCTTCCAGCGTATAGTCGGCCGTGTCGTCGGCAATGGTGAACTTGACGCCATTCGCGGCGTACCTTTTTTCAATGATCGAGATCTTTTCCTTTATCTGTTTGCTGATGGCCACGGCATTGGCATCGCCTTGTTTTTTTATCAGCAGACCGATACCGTTCTGCCCATTGTATCGGAAGACGGTGGAAACCTCCTTGGTGACATCCGCCACGCTGGCCACATCACTAAGACGTATGGGGCTGCCGGCAGCCGGCAGCCCGATCACCAGGTTATTCAACTGATCTACCGAACTGTATTTTCCCGATAGCCGGACCGTCATTTGCCCCAGGTCCTCCGACTTCACCTTGCCGGCCGGAAATTCCTGGTTGCCATTGGCTACTGCCTGGGTAACGTTCAAAATGGAAAGGCCGTAATAATCCAGTTTTTCCTTGTTGATGTTTACCTGTATCTCCCGCTCCTGCCCACCAATAAGCGTGATCTCGCCCACTCCCTGCACCTGCTGTAACAGTGGGTTTATCTGGTTCTTGATGATATCATAAAATGCAGCATTGTCAAGATTTGAAACAGCCATCAGTTGCATGATAGGCTGGTCGCTGGGAGATACCTTGGAGATGCCGGGTGATTTTACATCCGTGGGCAGGTCACCCATGATATTGTTTATTTTCCGCTGTACCTCCTGCTGTTTAAGGTCGATATTGCTGCCCGTGTTGAATTCAGCGGTGATGATAGAGACGCCCTCCAGTGATTGGGAGGTGATCGTTTTGATGGCATCTATCGAGCTCAGCTGGTCCTCTATTTTTTTGGTTACCGTTTGTTCCACGTTGGCGGGCGCCGCACCCGGATAATTGGTGGTTATCACCAGTGTGGGCTGCGAAATATCGGGCAGCAGCTCATAGCTCAGCTGGTTATAGCAAAACAGGCCGGCGCCTATTAAGACGGTAAATATTACGATGATGAGGGATGGCCTTTTTATGGCTATTTCTGTAATGGACATGATGGTAGCTTTTGTTGGTTGTGATACTATTTAATATTGACTTTTGCTCCGTCCGCCAGGTTGACCAGGCCGCCGGAAACGACCACCTCGCCTGCGTGCAAACCATTCGATACTTCGACGCTTGTCGCATTGCCTGCTCCTGTCTCTATATTCCTGACTCTTGCCTTCCCCTGCTCCACAACGTATACCTGCGGATGTTGGGCGGACCCGATCAGGGCTGACCGGGGTATGCTGATGGTCTGATGCGTTGATTCATTTCCTACCGTGACATTGCCGTACATGCCCGCCTTCAACGGATGATGAGCATTGTTGGGTACCAGGACTTTTATCGTATAGTTGTGCGAAGCGTCGGCTTTGCTGGCGATCATCCGGACATTACCCGTAAAGGCCGATCCGGGATATACATCCGTGTTGACCGTGATGGGCATCCCATTCCTGAATTGGGCGACGTATTTCTCAGGAACATTTAGTTCCAGTTTGAGGGAGCTGATATCCGTCAGCGTTGCCAGGGTAGAACCCGGTGACACCACCGCTCCCAGGTCAAAATTGCGCGCGGTGATCACTCCAGAGAAAGGGGCGAATAGGGTGTATTGGCTGATCTGTTTCTTTAATTGCTCGATCTGCGCCTGGCTGGTAAGTAGCTGGGTACGGGCATTATCCATTTGCAGTTGCGTGACGCCGTTCGGGGCCTGCTCATATCTTTTCAGCGTACTGACCGCATTATCCAGGCTGGCGGATGCTGAACGTAATTGGGCCTGCAAGACCCCATCATCCAATTTGGCAACAAGGCTGCCTTTTCCTACCAGGCTGCCTTCCTCTACACCGACGCATATCACCTTGCCCGTGGTTTCGGACGCCAGAGAAACCTCTCTGTTCGCCGTGAACGCCCCCAGGAACTGCGTGGCTTTGCTAAAGGGTGCTTCTTTCACGGTATCTGCCTGTATCGTCGCGGCGAGATTGAGGTCCGGATGATATACTTTTGCGGCTACTTCGTTCTTATTGGAGATCAATTTAAAGGCTACCATCGCTGATATGCCGGCTACTACAATGACGATCAGGGTGTATTGAACTATCTTTTTCATTTTGTTGTCGGTTTTAGTATTTTTTTTAGTTGTTTAACAGCGTGCCATTGGCCTTTTTAAGATTCAGCTCGGCCTGCTTGATATTGATCAGGGCATTGACGTAATTATTTTGAGCCGTTTCCAGTTCTGATTGCGAATTGATCGCATCCGTCAATTTTACAAGCCCGCTTTTATACTGCGTATTGATGTCGGCCAACACCGTTTGAGCCAATGCCAGGTTGCGTTTTTGATTCTGCAGGGTGATATAGTTGCTCTTCAGGTCCGCATAGGCATCCGCCACATCTTTCCTGTTCTGCTGCAGTGTTTGTTCAGCCTGCACGTCGTATTTGCGGATGACGATCTCCTGTTGCCTGATCTGGTACTTTTTGCGGAAACCATCGAATATGGGTATGCTTAAACTAAGGCTGACATAGGACGCGGGATACCAGGTGTTGTTCAGATTTTTAAAAGGATTGGCGTTGGAATTATAACCATAAATACCATAATTGGCGCCCAGCGAAAGGGACGGCAGATAGCCGGCTTTTATGTTCCGTCGCTGCAGGTCCGCGACCTTCTTATTTTCCAGCACCTGCTTGTAGTTTGTTTTTTGAGTAAGGTCAAAATCCGCATTCTGCCGGATTGCGGGAGTCCCTTCTTCGTCATATTCATCCTTTATCACAGCAATGTCGCTTTCCACCGGGATATTCATGAGCAGCTTAAGCATATTGTACTGTTTTTCCAGGCTGTTGATCGTATTCTGCAGGCTGGCCCTGGTATTGTCCCGCTGTACCGTAAGCCTGTCCAGGTCGGTTTGTGTGGCAAGCCCTGCCTTGAACTGGTCGCTCGTCACCTTTAAAAGGGCCTCGTTGGTGGCAAGGTTGTTTTCGACAAGCCCTTGCTGCTTTAAGATGGATTGTATATTATAATAAGTGGCCGACACATTATATACCAGGTCCTCCTTGCTGCTGCGGATCTGCAGTTCATTCAGGTTCACCGCTACTTTAGCTGCCTTTAGGGCTATCAGTGAGGATGCGTTAAAAAGGGTTTGATTCAATTGCACGCCCAGCGATTTATTCTGAGGAGTGCTTAATGACGTGACCTGGTACTCCCCCGCCTGTCCCCCGAACGCCGAAGCCGGGATCAGCTGCTTTTGCAGCTTAAAATAGTACTGATAGCTGCCGCTTGCATTCACTGAAGGCAGCAGGCTGCTGAATGCCTCGCCGATGCCGGCCCGGGTTTTCGCAAGGTCATAATTATCACTTTTTAGCTGCAGGCTCTTTTGAAGCGCCGTGTCGATACACTCCTGAAGGGTGTATGGTCGCTGGGCCATGCCGTTCAGTGCAATGCCACAGGCAGTAACTAATGTCAGCAGTAATTCTTTCATTCTTGTTTGATTCTATTGTTATATAATTATGTTTAACAATTTTGTTAGTATTGGGCCAAAAAAATCCTCCCTTATAAATCCAGAAAAATTTGTTTCAGGATGACGCCCTTTCTCTCTGCTATGAATTTTGCGTACCCTTCTTCCGACAATCCAATTGCATGTTTTACGATCGGCTTCGCCAGGAAAGGGAAGGAGCACAAGGACATAAGGTTTACTATAAAATGTTCTGGATCAATCAGTTTCATTGTACCAGCCGCTACTTCTTTGGCAATATTTTCCCGCAGCATGGCCCTTCGGGCCTCAGGTGGTTCCGGCATGAAGGGAGGCTTCGTTCCGGGGTTCGTGTTCAGTTCCGCCACCAGGAAGAGTTCCAGGAAAGGATGTTCCATTGACTTTTTAAGCAAAAACTCTAACAGCCTCTCTATCAACTGCCTGAACGGCAAATCTTCTTCCCCGATAGCGACCATCAATTTTGTATGGAATTCCCCCATCGCCTCTTCGAATACCTTATCAAAAAGGACCTTCCTGCTCCGGTAGTAATAATGGATGGAAGCCCTGTTAATACCGGCGGCATCCGCAATATCCTGGGTAGTAGCATGCAGCTTGCCTTCCTCGAAAAAGATCTTTTTGGCCGTATCTTTTATTAATCTCTCAACGTCTGTTGATAAAACTTCCATACCCGATGTTTAACAATTTTGTTTGACACAAAAGTATAACTTTTTTTCAAGGAGCCAAATTTTTTTATTGTTCTTCTATAATTCGCACGGCCCAGGGTTCCAGCTCAAGCCTGGTGTTTTTCTCTATCCTTTCATCCTTCAGCAATTCCCGGCCGCCGGAGAACGGATAGCTCACTGTAGTGCTGGCGCCGGAATAATTAAACAAATAATGTATTGTTTTACCTCGCGCGTTGACACCCTGTTTGGTTATGGTCGGAAAATGCAAGGTTTGCGCTTGCGTCCATAAGCTGGCCTTTTTTACAGCATCAGTCAATATTTTTTCGGTCACTTCGCTGCTCGTCACACACCCTATATAGACAGCCCGGCCTTTACCATAATTATTTTCGGTGACGGCGGCATATTTACCCCACACCGGATGATCGTAATAAGCCAGCACTTTGGCGGTGACGGGTGTGATCAGTTCCATCCACGTCGACACCTTATTGTTCTCGCGTCCGGCCTGAAAAGGGTCGTCCTTCAGGGATACATTTTCGGGAACAGTAAATTCATTATAATAGATGCCGCACGACGCATTGATGATCCCAGGCTGCCGGCTGTCTCTGACCTTTACATGCTGATCGGAAAATCCACTCTTGAACGTGAATACTATGTGCCCACCGTTTTTGACAAACCGGTTTAATCGATGCAATAAGCTGTCAGGGGCCGCATACAACGATGGTACGACCAACAGCTTATAGTCCTCTATATTAGTGGTTGTAGGATCCACAAAGTCAACACCGACATTCATCCGGAACAAAGCATCATACAATGAACGAAGGACGTCATTGTAGCCTTCCCGTCCGGGCCGGAACTGGTTGAACGCGGTCAGCGCTTCATTGCTGAACAGGATAGCAACCTTGTTTTGCACTTTAAGGTTGATTAAATTTGGGCTCAGCCGCTGAAAATCCCGGCCTATCGTTTTTGCCTCGTCATACGTTGGATTGGGCTCGAAATCGTGGCTTAGCAGCCCCTTCCAATACGTTTCTATGGAATTGTGGATGGAATGCCAGTGCCAGTATTCCACCATATTGGCGCCGCAGGCAAGATGACTGAAAGCTTGCAGGCGCAATTGACCCGGGTACGGCACCCATTGGGGAAAACCTTGCGCTTCCGTCTCAAGAAGGAGATAATTCTTACCCCCTTTCATCGAACGGGCAACATCGCCGCCGAATGAAATTTCGAGGCCTGTCAGCGCGTCCTGTGAGGGATGATAAATATCCACACCTGCAATATCCAGGGCCCGCGCTGCCGCAAAATGGTCAACTTCCGGTTGTATACCGAACGAATACCCTTTCCAGTCAAGATCAAAATTCTGGGTAATGAACTGCCCGGGACGTTTATATTCGTTTACGATGGCCGCCTGCCACGCCAGGTAATCTGTGACCAGTTTCCGTTGGAATTTGGCAAATTCTGCGATCTGGCTGGCGTTAATTGATCCTACCATAGAGGGAAAGTCCTCCCATGTGTTGATACGGTTGCTCCAGTAATCCAGGCCGAAGGCTTTATTGACGCTGTCCAGTGACAAAAATTTCTTTTTTATATATTCCACAAACATCTTCTGCACTTCCGGCCCCGCGGTGCCGTAGGCTTTGGTCTCATTGTCTACCTGGTAGCCAATAATGGCAGGATGATCTTTTACATGTTCCAACAGCCGCCGGATGACCTTTTCTGCATGCTCTAAAAAATGCTTATTGGTAATGTCCATATTCTGACGTGGCCCATATTGGTTTTGTCCTCTCGATGTGACCGCAAGAACATCAGGATACTTTTTGACAAGCCAGGTAGGGACCGCATACGTAGGCGTGCCGATGATCACCTGGATCCCGGCGGCATTCATGGCATTTAAAACCCGATCGATATGAGAAAAGTCATATACTCCTTCCTGTGGCTCGAGCGTACTCCAGGTAGACTCAGCAATGCGCACTACGTTAATACCTGCCTCCTTCATCATCCTGACATCCTTGTCCAGCCGGTCATAGGGCATATATTCATCGTAATAAGCCACTCCATATAAAAGATGGTCCGGCGGATGCTGCGCGGAAGCATATCGGATATCAGTCAATGTGAAGATGATCGTAAGATAGAAGGAAAATAACAGTCTTTTCATATGTCAATATAAAGGATTTTGTTCAAGTTGCTTATTACGGTTCAGCCGCCATATTGGCTTATACATTGATAAATGTAAATTACACAATTATTGTAAATATTTGACTGTTCCTGGTTTGTTTCACCTTTGCTCATAAACTTTTTCAATCTCCCTCCGTAACTCCGCCTCATTAGGAAGATATAATTGATACTTCTGCACAAATAATTGAGCGGACATGCCATGAACGGCATATTCGATTAACAGTTCGTCCTTCTCCCTGGCAAGTATAATTCCGATAGGTGGATTATCACCCTCCGTATTCTCCTCGGTTTCAAAGTATCCTAAGTACATATTCATTTGGCCAATATCTTCATATCCCGCTTCCTGCCTTTTAAGATCAATTAACACAAAACACTTTAATATCCGGTGATAGAAGACCAAATCAACTCGATGATGCCGATTACTCAATGTAATTCGATATTGCCTTCCAATAAATGCAAAACCCTTTCCCAATTCAAGTAAAAAACTTTGCAGATTATTCAGAAGGCGATTTTCCAAATCGGCCTCAGACAGATGATAGGGTTCGGGGATCTTTAAAAAATCCAAAATATATGGTTCTCGGAATATATCAGTCGGTTGTTGAACAATCTGCCCTTTCTGAGACAACTTCATAATTCCATCTTTATCCTTTGACGCAGCCAACCGAAGAAAAAGAGACGTCTTTTTTTGCCTTATTAATTCAGGAATCGACCAATTTTCAAGAATTGCCTGCTTTTCATAAAAATTACGTTCCAAAGGGTCGTCAATCTTCAAAAGCTCTACGTAATGCGACCAGCTTAATTGGCGCGAAGGCTTCGCACCAATTGAATAAAGGCTATACAACTGTCTCATTCTCTTTAGATTACTGAGGCTAAACCCTTTCCCATGCATCAGTGAAAGGTCCTTGGAGAGAATTTCGAGCAACTTTTTCCCGTAAACTGCCTTTGTACTCCCTTTTTGCTCATATTCAACGATATATCTTCCAATTTCCCAATAAGCCTCAAGTAAACTCGCATTTACAGCATTAACAGCCTTAGCCTGAGCAGTAGCATAACTGGCATAAATTTTTTTGACCAGGCCTTCGTAACCAGACAAATTAGCGAATACATTTTTTTCCATGACATTCCCATTTTAAACTCATCTTAAAAAATATCAATTATCCTTACCACCCGAGTGATAGACTAACGGATTAGCGCGGGTATTTCATCGTTGACTTAAAGGAGGCTGGGAAACTTAGCAAGGAAGGGCTGCAAAAATAAATAATAGTTTATGCCAATAAAAACAAAGTTTATTTACAGAATGACCAATGGAAAGAAATCTTAATTCCTCGGAATGAAAGCTTTGAGCGCTGGACCACCGAAGATGGCAATTCCCCGGGCCCTCCAAGGCCAATATAATTGAACATTTTGCCAACGTAGATAATCCCGCCCTTCCGCTTATTAAATAGCTTAGAATTCATGAATAAACCATCCAATAGCCGCCGCAAATTCATCGGGCAGCTTTCACTGGGCGCAGCAGCCATCGCAGCCAATCCCCTTAGCCTTTACGCAGACGGCAGGCCCGGCGGGCGCCCCCTGGGCATCGCACTGGTGGGGCTTGGCAAGTATAGCACAGGGCAGTTGGGGCCGGCGCTCAGGCAAACCACCATGTGCAGGCTGACGGGCGTTGTCACCGGCTCACCGGAAAAAGGCGCACAATGGGCAAAAGACTATGGATTCCCGGTGAAGAACATTTACAGCTATGACACGATGCACCAGATGGCTGGCAATCCCGATATCGACATCGTTTATGTCGTTACGCCAAACGGGCTCCATGCCACGCATGCCATTGCGGCCGCCAGGGCAGGCAAGCATGTGATCTGTGAAAAGCCGATGGCAAGAACAGTGGCCGAGTGCGACAGTATCCTTGCAGCCTGCAGGGAGGCAAAGGTTCGGCTGTCTATCGGCTACCGGCTCCATTTCGATCCGTACCACCGGGAACTCATGCGGCTGGCGAAGGAAAAAGATTTTGGTGTTTTTACCAACATGACGGCCGACCGTGGCTTTATCATGAAGAACAAAGTATGGCGGGCCGACAAGCAACTCGCCGGCGGCGGACCTATAATGGATCTGGGCATATATATTATTCACGGGGCCTGCATGGCGGCCAATGGCGCTACTCCCCTATGGGTTACCGCAAGTGAGCATCCTAAAACAAGGCCCGATATATTCAGCGATGTGGAGGAAGGGATGAACTGGAAAATGGAATTCCCGGGCGGTGGTGTATGCACGGCGCAAACCAGCTATCAGCACGGCGCCGACCGTTTCAGGGCCGAAGGCGACAAAGGATGGATCGAGTTTAAAGAACATGCTTTTACATACAGGGGCATGGTCGTGGAGACCAGCCGCGGGCCGCTCAATTTTACCCCCCCGAATCAGCAAGCCCTGCAGATGGATGATTTTGCCGATTGTATCTTATCCAACAGGGAAACACCCGTGCCCGGCGAACTGGGACGCAGAGACCTGGCCATTATTGAAGCTATTTATTCAGCGGCGGCCACTGGCAGGCGGGTGCAGGTGAAAGCCTGATCGGTCATCCCGGTTCATCGGAAGATCTCCCAGGAAGTCAATACATTTGATTTTCTTAACTTTGCTCTTATGAGTAAGCAGCGGCACACACCTACTTCCGATTTCAACACCGAAGTAAAACTGAAAGGGTTTAAAGCCTATGAGATAGATAGCAAGACCGGTAAAGGCCATAGCTATAACCGTAAAGACTTTTATAAGATCAGCCTGAACACGGGCAAATATATCTTTCACTATGCTGACAGGAGTTTTGAAACGGATGATACCATACTATTCTTTGGCAATCCCCATATACCTTACTCCTGCGAGGTTATTTCTGCAACAAATGAAGGGTATGCCAGCCTTTTTACTGAAGACTTTCTGAAGTTAAGCGAACGCTCCGAAGGCCTCCTGCAGTCACCTCTATTTAAAATTGGCGGCACTCCTATTTTGGCGATAAATAAGGAGCAAAAAAAAGAACTCTCTGCTATCTTTCAAAAGATGATTGCGGAGCAGGACACTGACTACCTCTACAAGGATGAGATTATCAGGAACTATATTAATCTGATCATTCATGAGGCGCTGAAAATGCAGCCTTCGGAAAGCTATTCACAACAAAAGAATGCGGCCGCGCGAATCACCTCTGTATTCCTTGAATTGCTGGAAAGACAGTTCCCGATTGAAAGCACCGAACATCCGCTGGAATTAAAAGCCGCACAGGATTTTGCCAAGCATTTATCCGTACATGTTAACTATTTAAACAGCGCTGTAAAGGAAATTACAGGAAAAACCACTACCGATCATATTGCCGATCGGATCATCAGCGAAGCTAAAGCCCTCTTACGGCACACGGATTGGAATATTGCCGAAATCGCCTATGCCCTTGGTTTTGAATATCCTACCTACTTTAACAACTTCTTCAAAAAGAAAACGGGGCATATACCCAAATCGGTAAGAGCCGCCCACCTTTGATATTTATACTTTTCCCTTTGTTTTCCTTTATTTCTGCATCAAGTCTGTAGTGACCTTTGTATCCTAAATACAAAGATCATGAGCAACAACATCATTAAGCACGTCTCGCTCGGGGGACTCGACGTTTCCCGCATAGGACTCGGGGCCATGTCGATGTCCGGCTACTACAATATCGGCGCAGGCAGCGATGCAGAGTCCATCCGCACCATCCACAGGGCACTCGACCTGGGTGTCACCCACGTTGACACCGCTGAGATCTACGGTCCGTTCTCCAATGAAGAACTCGTCGGCCGGGCTATCAAAGACCGCAGGAATGAAGTGGTGCTGGCTACAAAGTTCGGCCTCGTCTCGCACTCCGGTGGCGGCCCCGGCGTCATTGATAGCAGCCCTGCGAACATTCGCATCGCCGTAGAAGGCTCCCTGCAGCGGCTCGGCACCGACCACATCGACTTATACTACCAGCACCGGGTCGACCCGAAGATTCCCATCGAAGACACTGTCGGCGCCCTGGCCAAGCTGGTCGCCGAAGGCAAGATCCGGTATATCGGCCTCTCCGAGGCCGGCCCCGAAACCATCCGCCGCGCCCACCGCGTACATCCCATCGCAGCGCTGCAGACGGAATATTCCTTGTGGACCCGGGACCCTGAAGCCGAACTGCTGCCGCTGCTACGCGAATTGGGCATTGGCTTCGTTCCTTATTCGCCGCTTGGCCACGGCTTCCTCACCGGCGAGATCAAATCGCCTGATCAGCTCTCCAACGACGACTGGCGAAAGACCAACCCACGTTTCACCAGCGAGAACTTCCAGCGCAACCTGCGTATCGTCGATGAAGTCAAGGCCGTTGCCGCCCGGATAGGTGCAACACCGGCACAAATAGCGCTGGCCTGGCTGTTGGCCCAAGGCGACGACATTGCCCCGATTCCCGGCACCAAGCGGGTCGCCCGCGTCGAGGAGAACACCGCCGCCGATCGCATTCAGCTGAGTGCTGAGCAGCTCGAACGGCTAAACAACCTCACGCCGGCCGCAGGTGAGCGCCACGACGAAATGAACATGTCCGTCATCGACCGTTGATCACGATCAAAAGGCACCCCAGCCTCACGGATTCGAGGTGAATTTCCTCCCGGAATACAAAGTGCGGCACGATGCAGGTTATAGCATTCTTACTTACGACATGCGCAACCATGGCCGAAGTGTATGGTCCATATACAGACGAAGAGCTTGTCGGAGAAGCGTTAGCACCTTTCCGCGACCAGGTTATTATCGCCACCAAATTCGGTTTTAAGATCGATGGAACGATAGGGTCGGCTTCGTCCCCTGGGGCCCGGTCGGATTGGGTTATTTGACAGGGAAAATCAATGCCCGCACAAAGTTCGATCCGAAAACGGACCTTCGTGCAGGATTCGATCGCTTTTCTCCTGAAAACCCTGGATAGTTCCAATTCCAGGTACCCGGAGTATAGATCACCTGAAAGAAAACTTAGGAGGCGTCGATGTCCAGCTCACATCTTCGGATCTTTATGAGATCGAAACAGCTTTATCCAAAATCAAAGTGCACGGCGGCCGTATGAATGAAATGCAGATGGTACGCTTGCAGAATATTCATCTTTGTCATATATTTCAACCTATCAACTTTCAACCATGAAAGCAGCCGTCACAACAAAAGCAGGTGCCCCGGATGTGATCCACATCGCAGAAGTGCCCAAGCCCTCACCGCAGAATGGATGGGTGATCATAAAAATAAAGGCGATCGGTCTGAACAGATCGGAGCTTTTCACCCGGAAGGGCGACTCCCCCGGAGTCGTCTTTCCAAGAATACAAGGTATCGAATGCGTGGGCGAAGTGGAGAATGATCCTTCCGGAACATACAAGCCGGCGCAAAAGGTCGCGGCGATCATGGGAGGTATGGGAAGGCAATTCGATGGCGGCTATGCGGAATATACGCGAGTCCCCTTCGCCAATGTTTTCCCCTTTGAAAGCAGCCTCCCATGGAAAATATTGGGCGCTATACCGGAAATGTTTCAAACAACTTCCGGCTCCCTTCTTCAAGCGCTGGAAGTTACCAAAGGCGAAACCTTGCTCATCCGCGGCGGAACCTCATCCATCGGCATGCTGGCCTGTCAGTTGGGCAAGCACTATGGCCTGACCGTCATTTCAACCACCCGTAATCCAAACAAAGTAAAAACACTGGAAGACAACGGCGCCGACCACGTTGTGTTGGACGACGGGCAAAATTAGCAGCAAAGTCACCGGTCTCTATCCGGGCGGCGTGGACAAAGTCCTGGAACTTATTGGTGCGGGCACCTTGAAAGACTCCCTTAAATGTATAAGACCCAGGGGCGTCGTCTGCATGGCTGGCATCCTCAGCGGATGGACATTAAAAGAGTTTGCCCCGATGGACGACATACCCCGGATGGGCTGCCTGACAGCCTACACGGGCGATGCCGAAAACTTAGACAAGGCCCTCCTCCAGGACTTCATTGACGCCGTAGAGAAGAACACATTGAAGCTAAATATTGATCGGTACTACCGGCTTGATCAGATACCCGAGGCCCACGCCTACATGGAAAGCAATCAAAATTCCGGTAAAATTGTAATCGAAATGTAATTTTCACTCGTGTAAGGCATGTTGCTTGACCAATGGAATAACCTTTGTACCGATCAATTCTATTGAACTCATTAACTGAGTGTGTGTCAACCCTGCATTATCCATTTGAAAAGTAAACCGGTCGACTCCGCCCAACGCTTCGCTATGTCTTAATAGCTTTTCCGCCACCTGCTCCGGCCCGCCAACTACCAGTACGCCTTTTGGCGCGATCAAGGTATCGAACTGCGCTTTCGTCACCGGCGGCCAGCCACGTTCCCTGCCCAGTTTGGTCCAGAGTTCTGCATACCCGGGATAGTAGTCCGCAATGGCCTCTTCATTGGTCTTGGCTACATAGCCCGGCGAGTGCAGACCTACCTTTAACTGCTCCGGTGTAAAACCCGCCATGCGGCCCGCTTTTCGATACAGGTCGATCAGAGGACGGAAACGCGCTGTTTCACCGCCGATGATCGCGACCATCAACGGCAGCCCCAGTGTTCCTGCCCGCGCGAATGATTCCGGTGTGCCGCCTACACCCAGCCAAACCGGTAGTTTTTCCTGTAAGGATCTTGGATAAACAGGCTGGTTTTTCAACGCCGGTCTGAATCTTCCCGACCAGGTGACAAACTCCTGATCCCGGATAGTGAGCAGTAAATCCAGCTTCTCTTTAAACAGTGCATCATAATCATTCAGGCTGAATCCAAACAGCGGATAGGCCTCTACCGACGATCCACGGCCAACCACCAGCTCGGCCCGGCCTTTGGAGATCAGGTCCAATGTTGCAAAACTCTGGTACACCCGCACCGGATCGGCGGCGCTCAATACAGTCACCGCGCTGGTCAGGCGGATGCGTTGGGTCCTGGCGGCAGCAGCAGCGAGGATCACCGCCGTTGCGGAATCCAGGAACTCTTTTTTGTGATGCTCACCGATGCCGAAAACATCCAGCCCTGCTTCGTCAGCCAACGCGATCCTTTCCAGTAATTGCTCCATCGCGTCCACGCTGCTAAGTGTATTGCTGCCGTACATCGCCGAGGCGAAGCTGTCGATCCCTATCTCCATTGTAGAATATTTAATTAAAAAACGCACCCATCATTCCATACGCAGGCTGTCCACGGGATTCTTCGCCGCCGCCTTCAACGCCTGGCCGCCCACCGTCACAAAAGCAATGACCACCGCCAGCAGGCCCGCCAGGCCAAACACCCACCAACCGATGCTGATCCGGTATGCAAACCCCCGCAACCAGCTTTCCATCGCCAGCCAGGTGACCGGGATAGAGATGATGATTGCGATCACCACCGGGATGAGAAAATCTTTCGTCAGAAGGAACAGCAGACTGTGAACCGATGCGCCCAGCGCCTTCCGGATGCCGATCTCCTTGGTGCGCTGCAAAACATTATAAGCCGAAAGGCCCAGCAGCCCGAAACAGGCGATCGCTATAGCCAACACGGCAAATAGTGCGAACACCGCTCCGAAATGCTGGTTCTCGATATACTGCCGGCTGAAGAATTCATCGAGAAAGAAATAGCTATAGGGATCATTCGGAAAATACCGGTCCCACTTCGATTTGATGGCTTTGATGGTGGCAGCCGGATCCGCCGCCTGCACTTTGATGGAATAATAGCCGCGCCGGTCACGATACGGCAACAGCACCAGCGGCTGGATCGCTTTCTGCAGCCCTTCATGATGATAGTCCGCGATCACCCCGATCACATGCAGGGAGTCCATATTGGGCTGCCTCCCTTGCACCAGTTGCCCGATAGCCGCTTGCGGGGAAGAAAAACTCAATTCACGTACGGCCGATTCATTCAGGACCACTGACTTCCGGTCCGTGACAAAAGCCCGGGAGAAACTCCGTCCGGCCACGAGCTTCAGACCGTACGTCCCGATGAAATCATCGTCCACACCTAACATGAAAAGCGTAAACACATGCCGGTCGGCGCCGCTCAACCTGTTCCAGTCTGTAGACCACTGTATCTCCTGGCCCATTACGTTGGAAGAGGCCGCAATACTCCTGACCCCTTTCACCTGCAGGACATCACCCTTGAATGCCTGGAAGATGTCCTGG
>Ga0163162_10000244_pt1 | contig 49260 bp, 50 predicted proteins | sample S55metaG_FD_115310 | JGI IMG/M metagenome (GOLD analysis project Ga0163162, IMG submission 115310) | Switchgrass rhizosphere microbial communities from Kellogg Biological Station, Michigan, USA - S5-5 metaG | ecosystem: Host-associated > Plants > Roots > Rhizosphere > Soil | place: USA... | reverse complement strand
CTTTCGCTCATAGAACAGGCTTAGTGTGTACGATTGAAAAACGATATGCTGATCCTCATCTCTTAAAATTTGGGAGCAGATCTCCTTTAATAATGCTGAACCTGTTGCCTCTGATAAAGCTCCATAATATACTTTGGCAATGATCTCTGCGGTCATCAATACCGTGACTGTATTTTCGAGATTGGTGAGTTTCCGCAACCAGCGAAAGACGTTGTCGACCCAATGATTCCTAATCCGGGGGATTCGATTTAAATCCATGAACTTTCCAAGTACAAAAGCGTGTGTTTGCTCTTCGCGGATAAATAATTTAATAGTTTCAAGATAGCACGGATCCGGAAATGTTTTTGCGAAAGAAAAAAAATGTTTCCCTTCCGATTGTTCACCTTTCTGGAATTGTTGCAAAGACGATGTGATAATTTCTTTTTCTCTTTCCGTCAACTGATCATCCAATCGCCATTTGATATCCTGAAAGTGTGAGCTGTTAGCCTTGAAGTAATTTCTCCAGTAAGACAGATCCATGTTTTGGTTTTTAGCGGTGAAAAAGATGGTGTTTTATCCATGAATGCTTTTGCTGATTTTCTTAATGGTCGTATACATCAGCGTCATCAAAATAGAAAAACAACAAATCATTCCCCACGCGAATCTTTGATCAATGGGATGCAGCAGCAAACCAGCGATATCACGAAGCAGTTCAAATGGATTTGTAATAATATCCCAACTATTGAATCGCAAATATCTTCCCACATAAACGCCGAATGCATTTAACCACATGACCGGATACAAGAATAGTAAGGTATTTCGCCCAGGATAAAATCTCTCATGAATTTTTTCCATTTGCCTAACTGATAAGATTCCTAATAACAAACCGTTCCAGGCATAAGATAAAATCATTGCAAGATCGTACCACTGCGGCGCGAGATAATCATTCCAGTGGTCACCAAGATGGAAGAGATCTGTGATGATATAAAATGAATTGGGAACGCAAAGCAACCAAACAACAAATAAGGAAAAGAAAACAAATTTTTTTCGCACCCATTGAGGCTTGCGTTGCAATTGTTGAGTGATAAAATAGGGTACGTAGGCAAGAAATAAATTCCATACCAGGAAAACAAAGGTAAGCCTGCCCGTATAGATTATTCTTGCCGCCGTTAGTAAACAACTAAAGAATATCGATAAGCTAAGTAGTCGATCTGTTTCGCTACGCAGGAAAAATATCCGGCTGTAGTTCAATTGAAAGTCGTTTCTTTTATTCATAGGATTTTTGGAATGAAGATGAGTAAACCAATAACGAAGGCGGTCGCCGAGGCAACGAGCACTGCACCGGCAGACACGTCCTTAATGAATGCGATTTCCGGATGTTCTTCTGTTGAAATAAAATTCATTGCTTTTTCAATACAGGTATTGAACATCTCTGCCATCCACACAAGTCCAACCGCTACAGTCAATGCAATGCCTTCTCCAATTGTTACACCAAATATCATTGCACATATGAACACAATGATCGTTGCCGCGAGATGAATGAGTGCGTTCCTCTCCGACAGAATAAATTTTTCTATTCCTGAAAAAGCGTAACCAAATCCTTTGATTTGTTTACTGATCGAAATTTTTTGTTGTTCCATAATTACAGATTTCATTTCTTTTAATCACCCATATCAATATCGATAACGTTGAATCATTAAGTAAGCAAGCAATGCAACAAACAGCAATAGGCTTTGAATCGCGATGGCACTATTTAGCGAACTCTTTGCACGGAATCCATTTATTTGGAGTTGCATTGTCTTTTTATAAAAAGTAACTTTCAATATTGCAACCAGGTTTAGCAGCATCGCAACCAATGGCCCATATAAAATCCACGATGTTTTATTCAATGGTAAGAATACAGAGCCCGATTCTATAAAAGATGGTGCAACCCGGTAATACAATGTGGTCGATCCCAAAAAAATGTGCATACAAAGTGTAAGCATAAAATAACTGGCCGGTATTAACAGCAGCAGTCCAAGTACACTTGTCGTCCACAATTTCATCAAAACAGCTCTCATCTTTTTATCTCTTTATAATTATTGATATCCTCTCAACATATGCCGTGCCCAACAAAACACGGATCCAAATCTCAAAGTTAAAGTTTTCCAAAAGTACTTTGCATTTCAAAGTATGTGCACAAAAAAAAATTATTTAACGTTTTTTATCATATTTTCCAGCGCTTCGATATGTTCGGCAAAGGCTTTTTCACCTGATTTTGTGATTGAATACGTCGTATTAGTTTTTCGACCGATAAATCCTTTGTGCACTTTGATATAACCATTTTCTTCGAGATTAGTCAGGTGTGAAGCCAAATTTCCGTCCGTTAGCTCCAACAGCTGTTTCAAATCATTAAAATTTACTTCATCATTTACCAGCAACACGCTCATCACTCCCATTCGGATGCGGCTGTCAAAAATTTTATTCAGATTTCCAATCGGGTTCTTCATATTTTGTTATAGTTGCCATATTTAAATAACCCGCTTTGCATTCAGCTATCTGTTTTTACCTTATCATATTTCCACCACATGATCAATCCGTAGACGATATGCAGTATTCCAAATCCAACGGCCCAGAAATACAAACTATATTCGGGGTAATACAAGTTAATTAAACCGAGTACAATTTCCATTAAACCAAGATATCTTATATCAGTCAACGTGAACTTGCTCGCGTTTACCAACGCCAGTCCATAAAATACCAGGCAAGAAGGAGCGACAAATCGCCATTCATTTTGTGCTAACAAACCAATAACAAAAAAACCTCCGGCGGCTAACGGTATTAAAAGATTTATCAATAATTTTTTTGATGTGTGATCCCAAATCGGCAAATTATTTTTTTTTGCCTTGTTCCAGGTAAAATAAAACGACACACCGAGCGCAGCAACCAACACCGCAAGAGCCAATAATATCAACCTCCATTTCATTTCATGGATCGGTTGATAAGTACCATTGGATCTTGCCATTTCTCCATTGATCCAACTGTGCGCAATATAGGCACCCACCAGAGCACATATACCGGCACTCAATCCGCTTAAACCACTCAATGAAATAAACCTGGAAGATCGTTCCATGATCCGTTTAATATCTCTGAGCGTGTCTAACGAAGGATTTTGGCTATCCATAAAAAGCACTTTGAATAACAAAGTAAATAGAAAAATATTGATAATCCAAATTTTTGAAAAACTGTTATTATTTGTCAAAATTTTAAGTGATCGCTTTTACATCTAAGTAGTATTTTTGAGCTTATATGCGCTTACTGAAGTCCTTACAGAACAAGGTTTCGTTGGTGATATTGTTTTTTTTGGCTTTTTATGTTGGTCACGCTCAGACGAAAATCCTGAAAGGCATTATCAGAGATGCTCACAGTGGTGAACGGGTTCCGTTTGCTTCAATGCGCTTCAAAAAAGCCGGTACCGGCAAACTCAGCGATTCCGCAGGAACTTTTTTATTTCGATTTCAAGATTCCTGGCCAAAAGACACGCTTGAAATTTCTTATGTCGGTTTTACAAATTTCGAGATCCCGTTTAGTGACTCTTTGATTCAAAGAAGTCATAACGATACATTGGTCGTTTCTGTTTTGCTCGAACGCGGGAAATATGTAAATGAAGTGGTGGTAAAAGCAAAAGTGGATCGCGGACTTATGCTATGGCGAAAAATCGTTCGCAGAAAACCATTCAACGACCGATATCGATTTAAGAATTTTTCTTACGAACTGTACAATAAACTCGAGCTGGACCTCAATCGTGTCGATAAGGACAAGATTAAGAGTGTAAAATTACTTCGCCCATTCGGTTTTATTCTAGAGAATGTGGATTCAACAGAAGATCATCCTTTCTTGCCGGTCTTTCTTACCGAAACAATTTCAGATTATTATTATCAGCAGTCCCCTGTCAGAAGACGTGAAGTCATAAAAGGAAGCAAGACAGTCGGCGTAGACAATGAAAGTGTAAGTAAAATGCTTGGCGGCATGGACCAAAATGTTGACTTCTACAGAAATTTTATCCCCGTTTTCGACAAACGGTTTGTAAGCCCGATTAGTAACAATGGCGATAACTATTATCGATACAAGATCATCGATACTCAATATGTAAATTCAAGAAGGTTGCTCCATTTAATATTCACACCAAAGAGAAAAGGAGAAAACACGTTTGAGGGTGACTGTTGGGTACACGATACAACGTTTGCAATTCAAAAAATGAATTTGCGTCTCGATTCGACGGCCAATTTAAATTTTGTTGATGAACTCAGCCTCATCCAGGAGTTTCAGTTGATCAATGATACAACCTGGTTTCTCGCAAAAGATAAATTCGTCATCAATATATCTCCGTTAAAAAATAAAATGGGTTTTATCGGACGAAAGACTACTACGTATCGGGATATTGTCATCAATGATAAATCAGTTGTTGACAGTCTTGATAAAAACAAAAATCTTGAGGAAGTGATCTTTTCTCCAAATGCGCGTGAGCAAACCGATTCTTTCTGGATCAGCGGGCGGCACGAAGAACTTACCAAAAACGAAAAGGCAGTTTATCAAATGATAGACACGTTAATGAAAATGCCTTTGTTTCACACGTATACCAACGTTATTAATTTTCTCGGAACCGGGTATCTTAACATCGGCAAATTTCAAATCGGACCGTGGTACAACTGGATTTATGCGAACGAACTCCAGGGATTGAGGTTACGGTTTGATTTGGGAACAAACAAGTATTTTAGTAAAGACATAATCTTGCATGGTTATCTCGCCTATGGCTTTGGCGACCAACGATGGCATGGCCAGGCCGATGCGATGTATCTATTCAATAGAAGTCCGAGGTTTTCCATTTATGGCTTATACCGGCAGGATTTGGATTATGGTCAGCAGTATTACGACGAGATCACCTCAGACAACATCTTTTCCCTCGCTGTTCGAAAAGGTGGGGTACCAATCAAATTCTTAAACCTGGAGGAGGAAAAATTAGAAATTTTTAAAGAATGGCATTCCGGATTTTCGGTTACGCTTACAGGTAATCATAAAATTTATGACCCGGTATTGAATCTGCCACCAAAAGAAATTTATCTCGGAACGAGTGGAGAACCATTAAATACTTTTGAAGTTTCCGTCAATTTAAGATTTGCATATCTCGAAAAATTTTTTGAATCAACATTTTATCGAACCAGTCTTGGTAGTGACTATCCAATCTTGGATTTTAAATATACACGTGGTATTCCCGGCGTCTTCAACAGTAGTTATAAGTACGATAAGATTTTCGGAAGCATATCGGATTACATTAAAATCCCGCCGTTTGGAAGTTTGTACTACAATGTATTCGCCGGAAAAACTTTTGGAACACTTCCTTTTCCAATGTTGAATGTGGTTCCCGGCAATGAAACCTATTACTACAATAAGTATGCGTTCAGCCTGATGTATAAATACGAATATCTGTTGGACAAGTACGCCGGTTTGAATTTTGAGCACAATTTTGGAAACGGACTGTTTCGATTCCTGCCATTTACAAGAAAATTAAAATTCCGCCAGTTCTGGACCGTAAAAGCAATTTGGGGAACATTGACCCCCGAAAATGCTGCTTACAACAACAGTTCGCCCCAATACACCTTTCAATCATTAAATGGACAGCCCTATCTCGAGATCGGAACCGGTGTCGATAATATCTTAAAAGTTCTTCGCTTCGATTTTATATGGAGGGTATTGCCACAACCATTGCCGCCGGGTAAACAGCAGAGGTTTGGTGTGTTTGGAAGTTTTAGATTAGCGTTTTAGGCAAATGTGATGAATGTGATAAATGAATTTGGAAATGTGAAAATGTGAAAATGAATCGCGGATTCGCGGATTTAAGCGGATTTCGCGATCTTCCAGTTGAATTTCATTATAAAACATTGATCGTTTCCTGCGTAAAAAAAGCTAACATTATTAATCAATTTTAAACAGGAAGATCCGCGAAATCCGCTTAAATCCGCGAATCCGCGATTCATTTTCACATTTCCACATCTTCACATTCCCACATTCTTCATTCATCACATTTGCCCCATGTCCCACATTTTCCTTAATTTAACTCCTCTTTTCACCATCACCAACTTCATCGGGCATGCCTGATAAATACATTCTCGCCCTCGATCAGGGTACTACCAGTTCAAGAGCTATACTGTTCGATCATTCCGGTAACATCATCAGCGTGGCACAAAAAGAATTTAAACAATATTACCCTCAACCGGGATGGGTTGAACATGAAGCCGAAGAAATTTGGTCGTCTCAATATGGAGTAATGGCCGAAGCGTTGGCAAAAAAAAATATCGACGCGACGCGGATTGCAGCGATTGGAATTACTAATCAGCGCGAGACAACGGTAGTTTGGGAACGCGCAACGGGCAAACCGGTGCATCCTGCAATTGTTTGGCAGGATAGAAGGACCGCATCGTATTGCGACGAATTGAAAGCGCAAAATCTCTCACAAAAAATCCAGGAAAAAACAGGATTAATTATTGACGCTTATTTCTCCGCAACCAAACTAAGATGGATACTCGAAAATGTTCCGGGCGCCATGCAAAAGGCCGAAAAAGGGGAACTTGCTTTTGGAACAATCGACAGTTGGTTAGTCTGGAAATTATCCGGTGGAACATTACATATTACGGATGTATCCAATGCTTCACGTACAATGTTATTGAATATTCATACGTGTACATGGGATGATGAATTGCTTTCATTATTCAACATTCCAAGAAGCCTGTTGCCTTCAGTCAAAGCATCGAGTGAAGTGTACGGGAACACTGGCACGATCGTATCGCCCACTTCAAATATTCCCATTGCAGGCATTGCAGGTGATCAGCAGGCGGCTTTATTCGGTCAGCTCTGCGTGCAACCCGGCATGGTAAAAAATACTTATGGCACCGGGTGTTTTATGTTGATGAATACCGGCACCAAAGCAGTCGCTTCAAAAAATAATTTGTTGACAACGGTTGCGTGGAAAATCAATGACAAAGTTGAATATGCGCTCGAAGGAAGCATATTCATAGCCGGCGCGGTTGTTCAGTGGCTACGGGATGGTTTGCAATTGATCAGATCTTCGGGAGAAGTTGAATCTCTCGCCTCGCAGGTAAAAGATGCAGATGGCGTATATATCGTCCCGGCATTTGCGGGAATCGGCGCTCCTCACTGGAATCAATATGCGCGTGGAAGTATTTTCGGAATGACGCGGGGCACAACAAATGCGCATATTGCACGTGCGTCACTTGAAAGCATAGCATATCAAACTTTCGATGTGTTGAAGGCAATGGAAGCAGATTCCGGAATTAATATCAGGGAGCTTCGGGTTGATGGAGGTGCTACTGCTAATAATCTGCTCATGCAATTCCAATGCGATATTTTACAGGTTCACGTAGTTCGTCCAGAAATTTATGAAACCACTGCGTTGGGTGCCGCGTATCTCGCAGGTCTGGCAACGGGATACTGGCAAGGCACGGACGATCTCCAGGAGCAATGGCAGGTCGACAGAAGATTTATACCGGTAATGAACAAACGAAAATCAGAAGAGAAACTGGAAGGATGGCAACGAGCCATTAAGGCAGCAATAACATGGGCAGAAGATAAATGAGGTTAAGGTTGAGGTTGAGATTAAGTGCTCAACCTCAACCTTAACCTCCATAGCAACAGGCATTAAAACATTTTTTCATGATTCGCCAGAAAATGATACAGCGGCTGGACGAGAAACCAGGCGAATGGGACATCTGCATTATCGGCGGTGGGGCAACGGGGCTGGGAACAGCGGTTGATGCAGCATCGCGCGGATTTAAGACAATCTTACTTGAACAATATGATTTCGCGAAGGGTACATCTTCGCGATCTACTAAACTGGTTCACGGTGGTGTCAGATACCTGCAGCAGGGCAATATCAAATTAGTGATGGAAGCATTGCATGAACGTGGAATGTTAAAAAAGAACGCTCCTCACCTCGTTAAAAATCAAAAATTCATCGTACCGAATTATAAATGGTGGGAAGGCGCTTTTTATGGTATCGGATTGAAAGTGTATGATTGGATGGCGGGTCGACTAGGACTCGGCTCATCTCAGTCTCTTTCAAAAGAAGAAACGCTTTCACTCGCTCCTACCCTTGATGCCGATGGTTTGCGTGGAGGTGTGGTTTATCACGATGGACAATTTGATGATGCAAGGCTCGCTATTCACCTCGCAATGACAGCAGCGGGACAAGGAGCCGCGATGATCAATTATTGCAAGGTGACCGGCCTAATCAAAAATAATAATGTTATCGAAGGTGTATTCGCGCAAGATGGTTTGAGTAAAAAAGCTTATGAAATAAAAGCCAAAGCAATTATCAATGCAACTGGTGTGTTTACTGATCTCATTTTGAAAATGGATGAACCGTCTTCAGAAAATATTATTGCGCCGAGCCAGGGTGTACATATTGTACTGGATAAATCATTTCTTCCCGGTGATACCGCGATACTTGTTCCACACACGGATGATGGCCGCGTTTTATTTGCCGTGCCTTGGCACAACAAAATCATTGTGGGTACGACCGATACACCAGTGGATGCGCACGATGACAATTCCCTTCGTGAACCTGTTGCGATGAAGGAAGAAGTAGATTTTATTTTGCAACAAATCCGTCGTTATCTTACAAAGGACCCAACGCGAAAGGATATACGAAGTGTGTTTGCCGGACTGCGTCCCCTAGTAAAAGGTGATGGTAAAAAAACAGCCGAGCTTTCGAGAGATCACCTTATAACAGTTTCTGAAAGCGGGTTGATTAGTATCACGGGCGGGAAATGGACAACTTATCGCAGAATGGCAGAAGATGTTATTGATATTGCCATTCAAAAAAATAATCTCGAAAATAAATCTTGTCTTACTAACACTTTAAAAATCCATGGAGCGAGAGAAGAGGACGATTTTAACAGGCCACTGTATTATTATGGAACGGACGAGGAAAAAATTCGTGCTTTGATTAAAGAAAATAATAGTCTGGGAGAATTATTACATCCTGATCTTCCCTATATAAAAGCTGAGATCATCTGGGGTGTGAGAGAAGAAATGTGCATGACAGTTGAAGACGCGTTGACCAGGAGAACACGTGCGCTTTTACTTGATGCGAAGGCTGCGATTGAAGTCGCACCCGTTGTTGCCGCCCTTATGGCAGTGGAATTAAAAACTGATCAGCAGTGGCAGGAAGAACAGGTACGTTCGTTCAAAGAGATTGCGAAAAATTATTTGCCATTATGAAACATAATTTGTCGACTCAAAGATTTCTGCTGAAGTTTGACAGTTAAGGTTTCTCATTTTTAACCATAAAATAATCATCATGAGCCCTTTTCTCGGAGAACTGGTCGGCACAGCAATTCTCGTCATCCTCGGAGATGGAGTAGTTGCAAATGTTTTGCTCAACAAAACCAAAGGCAACAACAGCGGATTAATCGTAATTGGTTTTGGATGGGCGATGGCAGTATACGTCGCCGTTTTTATTTCTTCGCCGTATAGTAGCGCACATTTAAATCCTGCTGTATCGATTGGGTTAGCTGTTGCAGGAAAATTTGACTGGGCACTTGTCCCTTCATATGTTGCTGCGCAAATGTTAGGCGCTATCATAGGTGCCATTATTGTATGGCTCGCCTATCGCCAGCATTTCAATGAAACCGCCAGCGGTGATTTGAAGCTTGGCGTATTCTGCACTGCACCTGCCATCAGAAGTTCAGTCAATAATCTTATCACAGAAGTTATAGCAACGTTCATTTTAATTTTTGGCGTGTTATATATTTTGGGGCCGACTATTAAAATCAACAGCAAGGAAGAAATTCTCGGCCTTGGATCGATTGGCGCATTGCCCGTTGCATTATTAGTACTTGGAATTGGACTTTCATTAGGCGGGCCAACTGGATATGCAATTAACCCCGCCAGGGATCTCGGGCCGCGCATTGCACATTTCATTCTTCCCATTCCTCAAAAAAGAGACAGTGATTGGGGCTATTCATGGATTCCGGTCGTCGGACCGATACTGGGTGGCGTGTTGGCAGCGATGGCGGTAAAAATTTTGGGATAATTTTAAAATATTTGCAGGTATCAGTGCGATCTACATAGATTTCACTCCCCTCTCACTTTACTTCGCTCTAAATATGCGCGTCCGAACATTGCGCCACAATTACTTTGCACGCAAACTCAATTTCTTCAATCGAAATAATTAGTGGCGGTGCAATTCGCATGCATTGGGGGGCAAATAAGAACCAGTCGGTCAGCACTCCGTTGCGAATACATCCTTCAATTATTTTTTTGTTGATATCAAAACTTTCAAATTCAACTGCAATCAACAATCCACATGAGCGGACTGATTTTATTTTCGGATGAACCAATAATTTTTTAAACTGATTTTCCTTTTCATACACTTGCGAGATCCACTTTTCTTCAAGCAGGACGTTCAACGATGTCATTCCTGCCGCGCAACAAACTGGATGGCCTCCAAACGTAGTGATATGACCCAATACCGGTCGATCCGTCAATTCATCCATTAATTTCTTATCAGCGATAAATGCACCCAGTGGCATCCCACCGCCCAGTGCTTTTCCTAATAATAATATGTCGGGAATAATAGAGAAATGTTGGAAGCTCCACAATGAACCGGTTCTGCCAAACCCTGTTTGTATTTCATCAATTGCCAGCAAAGTGCCAGTCTCACTACATTTTTTCCGCAACGAATGCAACCATTCTTTACTCGCAGTATATACGCCCCGCTCTGCCTGCACAGTTTCAAGAATTACACATGCTGTATTCTCCGAAATGTATTCCAATGAAGAAAATTCATTGTGCTCAGCATGTATGATCCCAGGCAATAAGGGCCGAAATGCGTTTCTCCAATACTCATCGCCCATCAAACTCAAGGCTCCTTGTGAAGAACCGTGATACGAATGATTGAAAGCAATGATCTCGGTTCTACCCGTAATTCTCTTTGCCAGTTTCATCGCACCTTCAGTTGCCTCAGTGCCAGAATTAGTAAAATAGATGGAGTTGAGCGAAGCGGGAAGATGCGTCGCAAGCAGCGTTGCATATTGTACCTGCGGCGATTGAATTAGTTCTCCATAAACAAGTAAATGAAGATACTGATCGGACTGTTGCTTTATTGCCTGAACTACTTTCGGGTGACGGTGACCGGTATTACAAACGCTGATACCACCAATCAGATCGAGATATTTTTTTCCATGTACATCAAACAATTCTGTTCCTTCGGCCCGCGTAATTTCGAGGGCAATTGGAGCGGCGGATGTCTGTGCAACATGACGAAAAAATAATTCACGCTGATTCATGCCGATTAATATTCAAGTGGTGATTATCGTTAAATTTGTATTACCCCGAAGGTAAATACTTCATCATTTCTTAATTCATAAATTTACTTCTATGCCTGTGATTCTTCCTGTAAACAACATATCGCCAAAAATGGGAAACAATTGTTATATCGCACCCAATGCAACCATAGTGGGTGATGTTGTCATGGGTGATGAATGTAGTGTATGGTTCAATGCAGTTATTCGTGGTGATGTCAATAGCATCAGGATCGGCAATAAGGTGAATATACAGGATGGATGTATCATACATTGTACGTATCAAAAAGCAAAGACGGTAATAGGACATAACGTTTCCATTGGACATAATGCCATCGTCCATGGATGTATCATACATGACAGTGTATTAATTGGAATGGGAGCTATTGTGATGGATGACGCAGAAGTAGGAAGCAATTCAATTATCGCAGCCGGAGCTGTTGTGTTGGAAGGAACAAAAATAGAATCGGGCGTTATTTATGGTGGTGTACCTGCCAAGAAAATAAAAGATATTCCTCAGGATTTGATCAGCGGACAAATTGAACGCATCGCGAATAACTATATTCAATATGCCAGTTGGTTCAAGTAAGCCGACTAGAATCACGGATTCTCAAATTGGGCATTGATCATTGAAAATTAGATTTTTCAATTGCGAAATACTCGCCAATCAACATTTGATAATCAATGCCCAATTTGAGAATCCGTAAAATCCGCTAATCCGCGATACCAAAAATCGTCGTTTTAAGCCGTTTCATCGATAATCCACTTCGTCGTATTGCAACTTCTGGAAAATATTTGTAGGTTTAAATCGTTTTAAGTCAGTATCCATGAAAAAAGGTAAACCCATATTATTCTTTCTCTTGCTTGCAGTGTTTTGCAACTGTGCTGTTTCCTGTAGCGTTTTCAGACCAAAATATGGATGCCCCGCGAATGGTAAAAATGTGGGAGCAGAAAGGATACTGAGCGGTGAAAAGGTGCCAAAAGCGCCCAAGTTCAAAGCGTAGTATAGTATTCTATTATAAACCTAAATCCGTACATTATGAGCCTTACTTTACGCACTGATTTCGGCTGCACAGAAGCCGTTATCGACGACGATTGCGGCCTCAAAAGATTTTACGAAGTGGCCAATATTCTCTCCGACGACCTGGATATACGTTTCACACAAAAAACGGATGATTTTGATTCGCTGATGTGGGATTTTATTTTCAAGGGACATATTTTGACCTTGCACTATAATATCTATACCGGCATCTCCATTTATCCCAGAAAATTCAGGGAAGCTCCGAGAAAAGATAATGATGCTGTTGTGGAAGTGGCAAAATTCCTTGAAAGTAAATTGATGATTAACGCGGCGAGAAAGTATATGTCTTAGTACGCTTTTTCATCAATCGAATGAAGGATATTTAGATAACTGATGTAACGATCAGCATAAATTTCGCCCTCATCGAGGGCTTTTTTTATTGCACAACCCGGCTCATTTTCGTGCAAACAATTATTGAATTTACAATCTTGTAATCGTTCACGCATTTCAGGGAAGTAGTGTGAAAGTTCCTGCTTCGAAATATCAACGAGGCCGAACTCACGCAAGCCAGGCGTATCGATAATTTTCCCTCCCTGGGGAAGATCATACATTTCAGCAAATGTCGTTGTATGCATTCCTTTCCCGCTCCATCCACTCACATCCTGCGTTTTCAAATGCATTCCTTTAAAGATCGCATTGATAAAAGAAGATTTTCCGACACCTGAATGACCACTTAAAAGGGTGACCTTGTTTAGAAGAAGCGCTTCAATTTCATCGATGCCGATTGCATCAATAACGCTTGCTAAAATGATTTTATAACCGATGCTTTCATACATCTCTTTCCATAGTTCGTATTTGTCTGTTTCCTTTTTGCGATATAGATCTGACTTGTTTAATATAATAATGGCGGGAACATGATAGGCCTCGCAAGCAATCAAAAACCTGTCGATAAAACCTTGCGATGTTTTTGGCTCTTTTAATGTTGCGATCAACAATGACTGATCAACATTGGCCGCTATGATATGATGATGGAGTTTGTGCGAAGGTGATTGCCTGTTGATATAATTTTTTCTGCCTCCGATGGCATCTATGATCGCCGTGTTTTCATTTTCATTTTCAACTTGAATTTCGACCTCATCACCAACAGCAATCGGGTTCGTGGATGTAATTCCGTCAATTTTAAAAATTCCCTTGATACGTGCGTTCCAAATGTCTCCCGCTGATGTTTTTACAACATACCAACTTCCAGTAGATTTATAGACGGTTGCTTTCAATGCTTTTTATTAGGTAGAACGAATGTTACGGAAACTTACGGAAAATTGTGAATCGCAGTACAAATTCAACTAGTAGGAGCGCTGCCGCGATCAACGCAAATGGAAAAAATTGTTCGCTAAACTTAGTGTAGGTTGAAATCTGAATCTTTGACTTTTCCATTTTATCTATTTCCTTATAGATTGCACTCAGGCTTTCATTGTCTTTTGCGCGAAAATATTTGCCATCCGTTTCATTGGCAATTTGCGTAAGCAATTTTTCATCGATACTTACCTTTTCCTTTTGCATAATTACACCGCTTGGTGTTTGAATTGGCACTGTTGCAAAACCTTCGGTTCCGACACCAACCGTGTACACGCGGACTCTTATTGATTTTGCGATTTCTTTTGCGGTGTTCGGATCGATCAGTCCCCCATTATTCTCACCATCAGTCAACAAAATAACAACTTTACTTTTCGATTGAGATGAACGCAAACGCTCGACACTCGTTGCCAACCCGGAGCCAATTGCCGTGCCATCTTCTAACAATCCACTTTGTACGTTGAATAATTGTGTTTTCAGTACGGATCGGTCCGTCGTAAGCGGGCACATCGTAAAACTTTCCCCGGAAAAAATGACAAGGCCAATTCGATCGGTAGGGCGGCTGTCAATAAATTCCGACGCTACATTCTTAGCGGCTTCCATTCTGTTTGGCGTAAAATCCTGGGCGAGCATACTACCACTTATATCAAGACACAAAATGATATCGATGCCTTCTCCATTTGTCAACCTCTCTTCATTCTTAAACTGGGGGCGCGCCATTGCAAGGATGAGCAACGTAATAGCAAGCATTCTGCAAATGAAAAGCAGGTGCCGGAAGGTCCTCTTCCACGATCCGCTATTCTTGAAACTTTGAATAGATGATATTATCATAGTTCCGCTCGATTGCTTGCTCTTTCGTAGATACCAGAATATCATAAAGGGCAACAATAGAAACAGTAGGAAGAACCCTGGATAGCCAAAACTGATATGTGATAACCAATCGTACAACACTATTTTTCCATTTTATTTAGAATTTGTATGGAAGATTCGATAATCGCAAAATTTTGTTCGTTATCATTCTGCCCGGGCAGGTACTTTGCAAATTTTACGAAATCACTCATTCGCAATGATTCTGCGAGGTGCGAAAATTGTTCCCTTGTCAGATTCATTGATTGCAACTGCACAATCAATTCTTCATTAGTTTTTTCAAGACTGTGTATTTGCAATTTCCTCAACACAAATAGCCGAAGAATATCATTTAGTCTCGTATAATACAATTTTGTCTGACCTGATTCGGGAAGCTTTTGTTTTTTTAATTCCACCATGGATTTCATGGCTTCTTCGTATGGAGTCAATTTTGATACCGGCGGCGGCGGCTCTTCGATAACCGCAACGGCCATTTTCTTTTTCAGAAGCAGGTAAGTCAGTACCCCAATTGAAATAACCGTGATAGCAAGTAAATACCAAATGATATAAATAACATTTGGATTGGGAGTGTCGATGATGTCTTTTATGTCGTGATAATCCTGTTGCGGATCGAATTTCGAAAAGCCGACTTCAATACGTGCCGAATCGGTAAAATAATTTTTGTTGTCGACCCTTATTGAAAGAGCCGGTATCACATGTGTCCCCGAATCAAAACTTGTAATGACAAAATGCTGGCGATATATTTTGCCAGTCGCGGTATCTGCGGAATCAAGATTTCCTTTTTCAACAAAATCAAAATGGGGCAAGCTGTCGACGGATAACCAATTAATCCCGGAGCCTGGAGGAATAGTAGCCTCGATGCTAATATTGATCGGCTCGCCAATCAATATTTGATATCTGTCAATGTTCGTCTTGATTTTTGGAGGAGTCTGTGATCGGCTGGACAGCGGCGGAACCAGCAATGTGATAACCCAAGCAATATGGAAAAACTTTCTTGTCATGTATCAGGCCGGCCGGTTTCTTCAAACGAAAAATTTCTGTAATATTTTGACGTAATCTTCGTCCGTGCGCAAATGTATTAAATCGAAACCGGCTTTTAAAAAAATGGTTTTACAATTTTCTGTGAAAGAAAAAAACGTTTGTTGGTAATTTGTACGCACAAGATAATCGTTTGTATCGATCCATTGCATTGCCCCGGTTTCTGCATCTTCCACTTCAAGCATCCCGGCCTCGGGCAATTGCATATCCATTTTATCGTACACTTTTATCCCAATCAGATCGTGTTTCTTACCGGCCACTTTTAAATCTTCTTCGTACTTCTCATCTAAAAAATCACTCAATATAAATGCAATGCTTTTTTGCCTGGTTGAATTATTAAAAAACCGAAGAGCTTCACTGATATCTGTCCTTTTTCGGGTGGGTTTGACCGTTAGCAATTCACGAACGATATACAAAACGTGCTGTTTACCCTTTTTTGGTGGAATATATCTTTCGATCTTATCACTAAAGAGAATAACTCCAACTTTGTCGTTATTATTAATAGCGGAAAAAGCGAGAACGGTGCAGATCTCTGTGATCAAATCTTTTTTCCTGGCATATACCGTTCCGAATAATGAACTGGCGCTGATATCAACGAGCAGCATAACAGTCAATTCGCGTTCCTCTTCAAACAATTTACTGAATGGATGATTAAATCTTGCTGAAACATTCCAATCGATAAAGCGGATATCATCACCAGGATAATACTCTCTCACTTCACGGAAGCTCATTCCGCGACCTTTAAATGCACTGTGATATTCTCCTGTGAAAATATGACGAGTGAGCCTTTTACTTTTAATTTCCAGCTCGCGAACTTTTTTTAATATATCAGCGGTTGTCAGCATTTTTTGATTTCGAGGGATTACAATGGTGCGCACCCTTCCTTCAGTATTTTTTCGGAGTTCATCAGATTGAATTAAGTGTTACGGAACCTGAATTGCTCGTAATACATCATCTACGACATGTTCTACATTGACGTTTTCAGCTTCTGCTTCGTATGTTAAGCCAACACGATGGCGCAACACATCTTTTGAAACGGATCTCACATCTTCCGGAATTACATAACCGCGTTTGTTCAAAAAAGCATTTGCTTTTGCAGCAAGTGCCATATTGATACTTGCACGTGGAGACCCTCCGTAGGCAATCATTGGCTTGAGTTTGTCGAGCTTATATTTTTCCGGGGTCCTTGTTGCGAAAACAATGTCGAGAATATAATGCTCTACTTTTTCATCCATATATATTTTCCTGGTGAGATCTCTTGCCTGTAATATTTCCTGCGACGAAACTACCTGTTCCAATTGCGGAATCAGAAGTCCCTGTACATTTTGACGAATGATCAATTGCTCTTCCTGTTTGCTGGGGTAGTCAACGATCACTTTCATCATGAAGCGATCCTGTTGTGCTTCGGGTAGTGGATAAGTGCCTTCCTGCTCCAGTGGATTTTGGGTAGCAAGCACAAGGAAAGGTTCTTCCAATTTGTAGCTTGAGTCGCCGATAGTAACCTGTCTTTCCTGCATCGCTTCAAGCAATGCACTTTGGACTTTTGCCGGGGCACGGTTTATTTCATCAGCCAATAGGAAATTTGTGAAGATGGGTCCTTTACGCACTACAAATTCATGCTTCTGCTGGTTGAAGATCATCGTGCCAATAACGTCGGCAGGCAATAGGTCCGGCGTGAATTGAATGCGGCTGAATTTTGCATGGATAGCCTGGGAAAGCGATTTGATCGTTAGGGTTTTTGCAAGTCCCGGCACGCCTTCAAGGAGAATGTGCCCATTACTCAATAATCCAATCAACAATCGGTCAAGCATATATTGTTGCCCGATGATTACCCGTCCGATTTCATCCCGCAAACGATCTATAAACGCGCAATGGTATTGTATCTTTTCGTTTAATTGCCTTATGTCTTCAGCCGTATAAGCCATATAAAAAAATTAATGGTGCAAAATACGAATTCGGTGTGCAAGTAGCTTGCCAGCGTAACGAAATTATTTGGTTAAAATTTCGTTTATCGATAAGAATCTATGAATAGTCTATTTTTGTAACCGGCATTGCGCCTAAAATTATCAGCCATGAAAAAAAATAAAAACCATTTAGCGCTATTATTGACGATGGTATTCCTGATTGCTTTGGTTGCAGCATGTAAAAAAAGCAGCAGCAATAACTCATCAATCACCGTGCAAAATTTATCGGGGAGTTACACACTTACTGACATTACGGTAACAGTTCCCGGGTTTGGCACGCAAAGCGTCCTTGATTCCGTTCCCGCATGTCAAAGAGATGATATTATTAAACTGAATACCGACATGACGTCCGAGCAGGTTGATGCCGGTACCAAATGCAATCCTACCAGCGCCGCGACAGGAACTTGGGCCTTGTCCGGAAATAGTATCACCATTGACAGTACAACATTCAACATTCAGAAATTTGATGGAAAAGTACTGATGGTTAGTACCGACGTAACTATTCAAAATATCACCGCTACAACGACAGAAACGTTGACGAAACAATAGGCTTAATGACTTCGCTCTTTGCTCTCCTTACTTCGCTCTTAAAAAACGAAATAAGGAGAGCGAAAAGTGAATTTTTCTCATTATGTTACGAAAGATACTTGCCCACAATCGGCACCCTTCTACCTACTCCAAACGCTTTGCAGCTAACTCGAATAATGGGACAAAACTGATTTCGTTTATATTCATTGGTATTGACAAGTTTTAAAACTCTTTTTACGAGTGCTTCATCAATTCCCATTGCAATGATTTCTTTAGGTCCCTGCCTTCTTTCAATATATTGATATAAAATCTTGTCAAGAACATCTTATTCAGGCAAGCTATCACTGTCTTTTTGATTAGGCCTTAACTCTGCAGATGGCGCTTTGCCAATAATATTTTGTGGAATGAGCTCTCTCACCCTGTTAATGTATTTTGCCAGCGCGTACACCTGCATTTTATATACATCTCCCAAAACACTTAATCCCCCGGCCATATCGCCGTATAACGTTCCATATCCTGTTGACAACTCGCTTTTATTTGACGTATTTAACAAGATGTATCCAAATTTATTTGCAATTGCCATAAGCAAATTCCCACGCGAACGACTTTGAATATTTTCTTCGGCTATGCCAAAGGGTGAGTCTTTGAAGATCGGATGTAGTGTATCGATAAAAGAAGTATATATGGCTTTAATAGGGACGATATCATAGGGATTTCCGAGATTTATGGACAATTGTTCCGCATCATCGACTGAATGGGAAGTAGAATATTGAGAAGGCATCAGGATTGCCCTGACGTTTTCCTTACCGAGCGCGTCGCATGCAAGGGCAAGGGTAACGGCGCTGTCTATTCCTCCACTACTCCCAAGAATCGCCTTCGAAAAACCCATCTTATAAAAATAGTCGCGTATTCCCAGGATCAACGCATCATGAATCTCTGCTATATTGTTTTCTGAAGTAAGATAGTCGATAATTTTTTCCGGATCTGTGACTCTCGAAACGCGCATTTCCTTGTCGAATGCAACCTGCGGAGCTGATGGAGTTGACCTTTGAAGGTTGAGAGTTGACAGTTGGATACTGTTGTCATCCGCGACTTCCGCCTGGAAACTTTCGTTTGTTCCATTGTTGAGGACTGTCATTCGCGAAGTATCATCGTTCATCTCTATTACTGCAAAATGTTCCTCAAATAATTTTAATTGCGTGACGAGATTTCCTTTGGCATCGTAGACAACACTTCCACCATCAAAAACGATTTCGGTTTGCGATCCGATCGTGTTGCAATAGAACATTGGCAATTTATATTTCAGAACATTTGCACGAACCACATCACGACGTTCGATATCATGATCGTAATCGAAAGGAGATGCAGAAATATTGATCATTAAATCCGGGCGTTGTACGATGAGTTTATCCATTGGACAAATTCTGTACAAAGGGTTATCGCCAAGACTCCAAATATCTTCGCAGATAGTGAGGGCAATTTTCTTTCCCTTGAACGAAACGACGTTCCAGTCGAACGCCGGTTCAAAATATCTGTATTCATCGAATACGTCGTAATTAGGCAGACAGGTTTTATGAACTACTCCTTTTATCTCTTTTTCAAAAAGCAACCATGCAGCATTGAAAAGATCTTTTCCCTGGGGAACAGGATTTCTTGCCGGGCCACCGACGATCACACCAATTGTATCTGCGTGTTGGCGAATTGTGTCGATCGCGCTGTAACATTTACTGATGAAATCTTCAAACTCCAGGAAATCGCGCGGAGGATACCCGCAAACAGCCAACTCAGAAAAAACTACAAGGTCGGCCTGCTGTTTTTTTGCCTGAGCAATAGCTTCGATAATTTTCGAAACATTATATTCGAAATTGCCAATATGATAATTCTGCTGGGCTAAAGCGATTTTCATGGTGTAAATTTACGATGAAATGCTTAACACCAGACACCTGGCGTTGAACGCCGCGCCGACTGCGTTTGACGTTCTGCGTTAAGCATTAAGCTAATAATAATTTGCCCCATTCATCGTTCATAAGCACATGAAAAAAACCATTTTATATTTATCACTGCTTGTTTTGGCGGCCTGCGGAAATAAAAAAAATATTCCTGATGTGTCCGATGTCGCAGTCACCGTATCGATTGAACGCTTCGATAAAGCTTTTTTCAAAATTGATTCAAATAATATAGTGCCTGGGCTTGTACAGCTCAACCATCAATTTCCTTATTTCACCAATGATTTTGTTGCAAATATCCTCGGAGCGGGTCCATTGTCTGATACGAACAAAACTGCGTTCATTGCTACCCGTCAGTTTCTGACGAGCTATCAACCAGTAAAAGATTACTTGCAACCCAAATTTGAAAATTTGAGTTGGCTCGAAAAAGATTTGAAAAAAAGCTTCCAATTTGTGAAATATTATTTTCCAAAATATCAGTTACCGCCAAAGGTTGTTTCGTACATCGGTCCTTTTGATGCACCCGGCGTGGCCATGACTCGTTTTACATTAGCCATCGGACTACAATTATATGGTGGAAAAAATTTTCCTTTTTACCAAAGTCAGCAGGGGCAGGAATTATACCCGGTTTATATTTCGCGCCGGTTTGAACCAGAGTACATCAATGCAAATTGTATGAAGGCGATTTCAGAAGATCTTTTTCCAGATGAGAGTGGCGACAAAGCACTGATCGATCAAATGATCCTGAAAGGAAAATATTGGTGGCTGGTAAATCAATTTATTCCTGAAAGCGCAGACTCGTTGATTACCGGATATACGCAAAAACAAACTGCCTGGTGTAATGCAAATGAAGGAATGATATGGAGCTTTTTTTTACAGAATGACGTGTATAATATCGAACCGGATATTATAAAAATATATATTGGCGACGCGCCAAAAACGCAAGGAATGCCGGATGCTTCGCCCGGAAACATTGGAACATGGATTGGATGGCAAATTGTAAAGAAATATGCAGCTGAACATCCCGAAGTAACGCCGGAAAAAATGATGAGACTCGATCCAAGAAAAATCTTCCAGGATGCAAAATATAAACCTAAATAATATCGGGTTTTACTGAAAGTTTTTCCATCACCGGGATATGAAGAACTGAATTGACCAATGCTGGTTTTTTTCCCAACACTTTCATCATCCTGAAATGTGAAGCGATCGCCGCAGACATAGTTGGAAATTCATTATAGGTGATATCATGATCACTACAAGTTCGCTTAACGATATTGCTTATAGCGGGATAATGAACATGGCTTACATGCGGGAACAAATGATGTTCCACCTGGAAATTCAGACCCCCTACAAACCATGAAATAATCTTATTCTTTCTTGCAAAATTTGCAGTCGTTTTAATTTGATATATCGCCCACTCCTGGTCAATTTTCTTTTTATCATCTTCTTCCACAAATTCAAATTCGGTATTTTCTACTACGTGTGCAAGTTGGAAAACCATTGCAAGCGTCAATCCCATTGTAAGATGCATACATGTAAAACCAATCGCCCAAGCTTTCCATCCGACAACCATCACAGGTATTACGATATAGTATCCAATGTTGACGAGTTTGCTACACCAAAAAACAACATGTTCTTTCACATCCATTTTTTGCAATGGCATCTTAAATATTTTTTGGGAAAAATATTTACTGAAGTCCATGATAAAGGACCATGCGAAAGACGAGATAGCATATACGAGGACCACGTACAAATGTTGAAACCGATGCATGGAAACCCATTTTTGCGTCGGACATTGACGCATCAACGGACTTTTCGCGATGTCATCATCAAGCCCGTCAACATTCGTATAGGTATGATGAACGATGTTATGTTTGAATTTCCAGATGAATGCATTTCCTCCCAGTACATTCAGGCTAAGTCCCATGATATTATTCACCCAACGCTTACCAGAGTAACTTCCGTGACATGCATCGTGCATGACGTTAAAACCAATACTGGCTAACACAAAGCCCAATGTTGCACATAATGGTATCGAGACATACGCGGGAAAATTAAACGCAAGCAGGGAAATGTAAATCGATATTGCCAGTGGAATTAAGATGGCCGATTTAATATACAATTTCCAATTTCCAGTTTTTTTCAAATTTCGATCGACGAAATAATTTTCAACTGCAGACTTGAGGACAGGATAAAAAACGCTATTCTTATTGTTGAAAGTGACTTTTGCCATGATGAACTAATGGGGATAGGAGTTTTAAATATGAATGCCATAACCACAGGACCCTTCTATTAAACTAATTTACTCTCGTATTATTGCGCAGACGCTTGCAAGGTAGACTTCTATCTCTACCTAAAAAAATTATTTGAGTATTTATCTGTTAAATAACCGGTAAACAATGATCACACGGCACTTAAAATTGAGTTAAATCAATTCAGCAATCATTTTTAATATCAATTGTTGGCTGCAACAAGATTGAAAATTTATTTTTTAATCTTCGTTCTTAGAAGTTGACGCACTTCCTGCAATTGGGGAATATCTTTAAATGCATCTTTGGGGACGAGAAAAAAAGAACGTCTGTTGAAGTAAAGATGAAAAAAATATGGGCTTTCCATGAACGTACTGAAGTCATTCCATTGCCAAGCATGAGCACCGCGATCCGTTTCCAATACAACTTGTTGTTCCTGGATATCCATAGCAAAATGATCCTGGAACGTAATTGATTTTTTATAAATACCAGCAGGCAGGAATTTCCAAATCGTAATTAACAACAGAAACCACAGAAAGGAAAAAATTAAAAAAGAAAGTGGTTGTATTTTGTGCAGATAAACAAGCGCGGCAGAAATAATAGTGAAAACATTGACAACGATCAATAGTATTTTGATTTCGGGTCTCGTAATAAAATGATACCGTAACGCCTGTAACACCTGCTTTTTCTCGTACCCGAATTGAATGACCATTTGTGTATTTTTATTTGGAATTCGATTTCAGTTCCTTTTCTTCAATTGCCCATGAAGATAATTTTTCTCCCTTCAAACTTATGAATTCAACCGTAAGTTTTCTTTCACCTTTTTTTCCGGTGACAGACAGCCTCGAGAAATTTTGTTGTTCAACGAGCGTGCCGGGAATGCGAGCCGGGTTATTCAGTTCATTACCCGAAACCCTGCTGATACCGCTCGTAAGAGGCGAAGAAGTGATATCATACAGAGGATAATTGCCGGATCGTTCTTCCTTTACGATTTCACTGTGGTGTCGATCGCCGGTAAGAAATATGACGCCACTTATTTTTTGTCTGTCGAGAAAACTAATCAACTCATTAAATTCCGCAGGGAAGTACCGCATACTTTCCGCAATTCGGTTCAGATGATTTAGCACCTGGCTGCCGATCACAATAATTTTAAAAGTCGCCCCACTTGTTGCCAGCGCATTTTCCAACCAATGTAATTGTGTGGTACCAAGAAAGTGTTTGTTCGCATTAGGCTTGCCATCGACGGTATCGAGCAGTTCATCAGAGCTTCGAAAATATCGGTCATCTGTCATAAATATATCGACGTCGCTATAGGATATTTGAGTGTACGTCCCTTTGCCATCCTGTCCGTATGAGGGATTGCACCAATATTTTGAAAATAGATTTCTTGATTCATCTTTTAAAATATAACTACCGTCAGCATCATCGGGACCATAATCATGATCGTCCCAAATGGCATAATGTGGCATTGCTTTTAAGAAGTTTTTGAGGACGGGTAAACTCCTGTCGTGACTCGCCCGGTAATAAAGTCCCCATTCGCTCATGTAATCTACTTCCCGGGTGTACCAATTATCTCCCAACCACAACATGAATGCAGCGGGCGTGTTGGCCATTGTTTCGAAAATCGATGAATCCTGGCCATACGGTTTTCCAGGCCGATCGAAAATGGGTTCATTAAAATACGCGCAGCTACCTGTGAGAAAACTAAAATCCGGAGCAGGTTTTCTCCATTGCCATAGATCTTTCGTGGTGAATGATGCTGCGGGGACAGGTGTGCCGTCTACGATAAAATTATATTGATACGTGGTGTTAAATTCAAGTCCCCCGATTTCGATTTTTATCGGATTGAAATCAGCACCCAGAATTCCTTTATAATTCCTGGTCAGGGCTGATGCTGGCCTATTTTTTTCCCAGTATCTAACTGCTACCGACTTGACTGAAGAAGCAACCTCAATCCAAACCGTCGCCGTTCTCAACTCCACCTGGCCTAGCATTGGTCCGGAGATGACCTTACTTTTTTGAGACGGCTGAGCAGTGACGTAAGCCATAGGGCCTACAAAAGAAATAATCAACAATAACTTCCTCATTGCGTCTTTTTTGGAGGCACAATTTAAATAAAGAAGAAGTATTGTTGATTATTGATGCGGTGAACCAATTGTGAATTCAATTGGCATTATCTCATATTTCTACATCTCGAATAGTGGTGTGACGCTGCCTGATAAGGAGTCACGGAACGGGCACATGAATACAATAAAGAAAGCAATAAAAATAGAGCAAGGATCTTTTTCATGGTTTTCAATTTAAGGCATTAGGATAACCGGATTATAACGACAGACAATATACGAAAATTGTATCGCGGATGGCGCGGATTTGGGCGGATTTCGCGGATTCTCCCGGAATGGGAGAGTTTTCAATAATAGGATTACCCAGATCGATATATTGCACAATTCTATAATGTAGTAAGGGCACCCAACGTGGATTCAGAATGGAGATTCTACACAAGTGAGAATCCGCGAAATCCGCTCTCATCCGCGTAATCCGCGATAAAAGAAAGTCCGCCCGTAGACACAGGCGGACGCTGAAGTTTAAGTAAAACCGTCCTAAAAGAGTTTAATCGTTTTTTATAGGTTTTAGCTGCAACCCATGCTATTGCCGCAGTTCAGGCATTTGTAGCAGGTGCCGCTACGAATAGTTATATGTCCACAGGTATTACAAGCCGGCGCATCGCTTTGCATACTTTTCGCCGCTGCATTTACTGCATCCAGGCTGTTCTCTACTTTCACTCTTTGTGTTTTCGAAGGAACCGTTGGAGCACTGCTTGCTTTTGCAACAATCCTTACATCACTTAATTCACGCGCATTTTTGTCGTACTCAAGTGGTGTTGGTATGTCATCCCAGTCATCACCACCGGTGTTCATGACTTCCGGGCTATCGAGTACATGGACGAGATCTGTTCTTCCGAGGTATTCGTATGCGAGTACACGGAAAATAAAATCAACAATGGACGTAGTACTCTTGATATTCGGATGATCGACCATACCGGATGGTTCGAATCTTGTAAAAACAAATTTTTCAACAAACTCTTCGAGTGGAACGCCATACTGTAATCCGATTGATATGGAGATTGCAAAACAGTTCAACATGCTGCGCATTGTTGCGCCTTCTTTCGCCATGTCAATGAAAATTTCGCCAACTGTTTTATCTGCATATTCGCCCGTGCGCAAGAAAAGTGCCTGGCCGTTGATTTTTGCTTTTTGTGTAAATCCACGACGCTTTGCAGGAAGTGTTCTGCGCTCTACGATCGTCGCAAGCTTGCGTTTTAATTTTGTGTCGGGAGAAGACTGAACTCGCTTCTGAACTTCTTCAAGCAAGTCTTCAACAGTCAGCTTGCTCATATCGACGATATTTGATTCCGGGGATGCCTCTACCGAAGAAGTTGAAGTTTCTGTCTCCTCCATCTTTTTCTTTTTGTCAGTTTTATTACTGAGTGGCTGAGAAAGTTTTGATCCATCACGGTAAAGCGCACACGCTTTTAATCCGAGTTGCCAGCTCAACATGTACGAATCGGCGATATCCTCCAGAATTGCTTCGTTAGGCAAATTGATGGTTTTAGAAATCGCACCACTTATGAAAGGTTGCACGGCACCCATCATACGAATATGTCCGTGCGCATGAATAAAACGTTCTCCTCTCTTCCCACATTTATTGGCACAGTCAAAAACGGGCAGGTGTTCTTGTTTGAGATTTGGAGCGCCTTCAACTGTCATAGACCCGCATACATAATCATTGGCTTCTTCGATTTGTTTATCCGAGAAACCAAGAGCTTCGAGCAGGCTCCATTCAAAATTGAAATATTGTTCGGGTTTAAAACCGAGACGCTGCAAACACTCTTCCCCAAGTGTGTAAACATTGAATACGAATCCAACTTCAAAGGCGGAAGCAACGGCCGAATCGAGTTTCTTAATTTCTTCTGCAATAAATCCTTTTTCGCTAAGTGTTTGGTGATTGATATGGGGTGCTCCAGCGAAAGTTCCTGAACCTACTGCGTACTTAACTATTGTATCAATTTCCTTTTCATTATACCCGAGATTTTTTAATGCTGCAGGTACTGATTGGTTGATGATCTTGAAATATCCACCACCAGATAATTTTTTGAATTTAACGAGTGCGAAGTCGGGTTCAACACCGGTTGTATCGCAATCCATCACCAATCCAATGGTACCTGTTGGTGCAATAACGGTTGTTTGCGCATTGCGATATCCGAATTTTTCACCTTGTTGTACTGCTTCATCCCAAGCTTTTGTTGCAGCTTTTAATAAATAGTCCGGGCAGTACTGTGATTTAATGCCTTGCGGTTTGATCTGCAAATTTTCATATTCATCCGCATCATACGCAGCGAGCCTGTGATTGCGCATTACACGCAACATCTCTTTCCTGTTTTCCTCAAATTTGGGGAAGGGTCCGAGTGCTTCTGCAAGTTCCGCGGAAGTTTTGTAGGCAATTCCTGTCATAATAGAACTGATCGCTCCGCCGATAGCTCGAGCTTCTTCACTATCATATGCGATGCCCATGACCATTAACATGGATCCCAAATTCGCATAGCCGAGGCCGAGAGTTCTATAATCATAAGACAGGCGGGCCACTTCTTTTGACGGAAATTGTGCCATCAAAACAGAAATTTCAAGTACTGTAGTCCATAAGCGACATGTGAATTCGAATCCTTCGACGTCGAATACATTTGTCGCCTCATCATAAAAGCGGCGAAGGTTTACAGAAGCAAGGTTACAGGCCGTGTTGTCGAGGAACATGTACTCAGAGCAGGGGTTGGAGGCCCGGATGCGGCCACCATTCGGGCACGTATGCCACTCATTGATGGTAGTATCGTATTGGGTACCCGGGTCAGCACAACGCCATGCTGCATACGCAATCTGGTTCCAGACTTCCTTAGCAGGAATTTTTTTCATTGTCCTGCCATCGGATCTTGCTTTCAGTTCCCAGTCTTCGTCATTTTGTAGTTTTTCAAAAAATTCATTTGATATACGAACAGAATTATTAGAATTCTGACCACTTACAGTCCGGTATGCTTCACCTTCATAATCGCTTGGGTAGCCGGCAGCGATCAATGCACCGACTTTCTTTTCTTCTTCAACTTTCCAGTTGATGAATTCCATGATTTCGGGATGATCCAAATCAAGGCAAACCATTTTGGCAGCACGACGGGTAGTTCCGCCGGATTTGATTGCACCTGCGGCACGGTCGCCGATTTTGAGGAAGCTCATCAGTCCGCTGGAAGTTCCACCACCGCTCAGTTTTTCATTCTCACCGCGGATGGTAGAAAAATTCGTTCCTACGCCTGATCCATATTTGAAGATCCGCGCTTCACGTAACCAGAGATCCATGATACCGCCATCGTTTACCAAGTCGTCTTCGACACTCAGAATAAAGCACGCGTGCGGTTGAGGGCGCTCGTAAGCGGAAGTGGATTTCTTCAATTGACCGTCGACCTGGTCAACATAGTAATGTCCTTGTGGTTTCCCTTTGATACCATAGCTTTCAAATAAGCCGGTATTGAACCACTGTGGGCTGTTTGGCGTACAAGCCTGGTTGATGATGCAATACACTAGTTCTTCATAAAAAACCTGTGCGTCTTTTGCAGTGGCAAAGTAGTTATTGCGCTCGCCCCAGACTCTCCAACAATTGGCCATGCGATGAGCAACCTGCTTTACTGAAGTTTCCCGGCCGGTTGTACCATCCGGTTGAGGAACACCAGCTTTGCGAAAATATTTTTGGGCAAGAATATCGGTGGCAATCTGGCTCCACGGTTTAGGTACTTCCACGTTCGTCATCTCGAACACCACTTCTCCCGACGGATTGCGGATGACCGAGCTACGATAGTCATATTCGAATTGATCAAATACGTTGATCCCTTCTTTTGTGAAGCGGCGCTTGAAATGCAAGCCTTTCATAGATTGCGCTCTGTTTGTCATAAGATGAGCAAAATTTTATCGTGTTAAGAAATTGTTATGCAGACGACGAAAATATTTTTTGATTTCGATATTTCTCGTTCTAGTTATGCACCAATTGTGGAAAAAACCGTAAATGTTTTTTGTAATGCTTATTGGTATTGACTTCGCCTATTTTATACACATACTTGATCACATTTTTTTTTAAGAAGTGGAATAAAAAAAATTTCTTGTCTGATTTTCTTTGTTTATATAACAACTGGGGCAGTTGATAAGTTGATTAGTCGACTTAGCAGATCGGATGTTTACAACAGTGAAGCACGACAGAAACACCTATTAATCCACACGACTTCTTCTCAAACCGGAAAACTTTTCGCATTTTTGTAATGCACCAGCAGATAACCAATGAAGGAAATCATTTATCAGTCGATTGTTGAAAGAAAAAAGAAAGGCCATAAATCCCTCGCTGTGTTGATTGATCCGGACAAAGTGGATGCGAAAAAAATCGATGATCTGACAGCGCTTGCTTTGCATGCAACAGTTGATTATTTGCTTGTAGGTGGAAGTCTTGTTATTTCCAATCACCTCGACGATGTCGTAAAGCAAGTGAAAAAAAATTGTGACATCCCGGTGATTCTATTTCCAGGTACTCCTTCGCAGGTTTCGCGATACGCCGACGGACTACTTTACCTGTCACTCATATCGGGAAGAAATCCGGAATTGCTCATTGGGCAACACGTGATCTCGGCTCCTTTTGTAAAAAATAGTGGACTCGAAATCATTTCTACCGGATATATGCTGGTTGACGGTGGTGCCCCGACAACCGTATCCTATATCAGCAACGCGATACCAATTCCGTCGGATAAGAGCGAGATTGCCATGTGTACGGCGATGGCCGGGGAAATGCTTGGAATGAAATTGATCTACATGGATGCCGGTAGCGGTGCGAAACGCCCTGTTTCAGAAGATTTAATTGCTGCCGTTGCCTCTCATATCGAAATCCCGCTCGTCATCGGCGGCGGCATAAAAAATCCCGAAAAAGCTTATTTGAATTGCAAAGCCGGTGCGGACCTGATTGTTGTCGGCAATGCGGTTGAAAAGGATAGTTCCCTGATTAAGGAAATGGCCGATGCGGTGCATGGAGTGCCAGTAAAGCAAATGTGATGAATGAATGTGGAAATGTGGAAATGTGAAAATTTGAAAATTTGGGTCCCCGAGCGATATAGATACAGTCTTAAATATTAACGCGAAACCCCAGTTCCGAACTTCATCTCCACATTTCCACACTTCTACATTTCCATATTCATCCATCACATTCATCACATTTTCCTTCTTTATCAAAAATTTACCCAAAAAAATTGCCCTACATTTAAAAAAATGTTTTTCTTTGTATGGTTAAAAATTTGATCAATCTCATTCATTAGTGAAATGAAAAAAAACTCACCCATATCACACATCGCCGCTGTGGTATTGCACGCCTTCAATAAGCGTGGGTTTTTTGTAACGCCAGTAAGCGTTATTTTTTCTATTCGACCCATCCCCTTTTGGGTACGACGTTGATACCATTTCAACATAGTGTCCCCTGCTACATCGGAACTATGGATCCCTGGCCAACAGGGACGGAGCACATTCTCAATGATCAACTCATTGAAATCTTTTTACCTTATTCACATCAAATCAATGGAACAAGAACAACAATTTCAGATAGTAATTGCCAATGAATCACATCAGGATTTTGCCCAAATAATTTGTGATGAAATGGAGTCTTCTGCAAAAGCCAGGGGAACAGGTATTGCAAAACGCAGTCCTGAATATATCAAGGAAAAAATGCGAGAAGGAAAGGCAGTCATTGCCTTCACTGCCGACGGCGTGTGGGCCGGTTTCTGCTATATCGAAACCTGGAGCCATGGTGAATACGTAGCCAACTCCGGGTTAATCGTTGCGCCGTCATTCAGAAAAAGTGGCCTGGCCAAACAAATCAAAAAGAAAATATTTAACCTGAGCAGGAAACAATACCCGGAAGCAAAAATCTTTGGATTGACTACCGGGCTGGCTGTGATGAAGATTAACTCCGAGCTCGGCTATGAACCGGTGACATACTCAGAGTTGACACAGGACGAAGCCTTTTGGGCCGGATGTAAAAGTTGTGTCAACTACGATATCCTCATGAGCAAAGAAAGGAAAAACTGTATGTGTACTGCCATGCTCTATGATCCAAAAGATCACTATGAACCGGAAGAAACCGCACAGGATTTCAAGCAACATAGCAAACTCTATGAACGCTTCATGAAAATCAAACAGTGGAGCCTGTTGAAGCCTTTTATGCGAAGAGACAAGGACAAGGATAAAGAAAAGGAAAAAACCATTAGTAGTACTAACGGTGCCGTTAAACCGAAATCTTTTTTTCATCAATTGTTTTAACCCTGTCCCTAGAGGGAGTCTTAAATGGTCACTAAATGGAAATGAAAACACATTCTAATAAAAACGCTTCTTCGTCCGGGGTTGTGCTTGCATATAGTGGAGGTCTTGATACAACATATTGCGCTGTTTACCTGAACAAGATAAAACACATGCAAGTGCATGCGTTAACAATAAACACCGGCGGATTCAGCGAGGAAGAAATCGCCAATATAGAAGAGAGGGCGAAAAAGTTGGGCATTGCTTCTTTTAAATGTGTGGATGTGACACGCGAATATTACGAAAGCTGTATTAAATATTTGGTATTCGGAAACGTACTAAAGAATGCAACATATCCCTTAAGCGTAAGCGCCGAAAGGATGGTACAGGCAATTGCTGTGGCCAAATATGCCCTGGAAATTGGTGTGGGTGCGGTTGCTCACGGAAGTACCGGCGCCGGAAATGATCAGGTAAGATTTGATATGGTTTTCCAGGGGATGTTGCCGGGAGTTGAAATTATTACGCCGATTCGCGATATGAAATTGAGCCGCGAACAGGAAATCGCTTTTCTGAAAGAACATGGCGTAGATATGAATGTCGAGAAGGCAAAATATAGTATCAACAAAGGTTTGTGGGGAACTTCAGTCGGCGGAAAAGAAACGCTCACATCAAAAGACTATCTACCCGAAGATGCATGGCCGACGCCCGTAACGGAAACTGCAGCGAAAAAATTGGAATTGACATTTTCGAAAGGAGAGCTCGTTGCAGTGGACGGCAAAAAGTTCTCTCATCCCGTTGAAGCGATCCAATATTTGCAGTCTGTCGCACAGCCTTACGGAATCGGACGTGATATCCATGTTGGAGACACCATCATCGGTATCAAAGGAAGAGTTGGATTTGAAGCAGCAGCGCCGATGATTATTATCAAGGCGCATCATCTCCTGGAGAAACACACGCTTACCAAATGGCAATTATATTGGAAAGATCAATTGAGTGCGTGGTACGGCAACTGGTTGCATGAAGGCCAGATGCTAGATCCGACAATGCGCAATATCGAAAAGTTTTTGACTGATACGCAGGTGACAGTAAGCGGCAAAGTTTTTGTCACGCTACAACCTTATCGCTTTACGGTAACTGGTATCGAAAGTGAGCACGACTTAATGAGCAGCAAATTTGGATCATATGGTGAGATGAACAAAGGTTGGAGTGGTGACGATGTGAAAGGTTTTGCAAAAATTTTCGGGAACCAGACGTCGATCTATCACAAAGTAAATGATGATGTGAAATGAATACCGTGTCCAAGAGTCATCCATTGATGCATTACCAGTGGGGACATGCTTGCGATGGCTGGAATTTTGTTGATGAGGGTGAGCTTTCTATTAAACTGGAAAGTATGCCGGGACGGACCGAGGAGGTTTTGCACTATCATCGATACGCGCAACAGTTCTTTTTTATTTTGAAAGGAGAGGCTGCTTTTGAAGTCGATGGAAAAATTGTGTTGGTACACGAGAAGGAAGGACTTCATATTAAGGCAAATGAAAAGCATCGCATCATAAATAATTCGGAAGGCGAACTTGAATTCATATTGTGTTCACAGCCTTCAACCAAAAATGACAGGATTAATATTGGGTGATATGAAAAAAATTAGAGTCGGGATTATTGGTGGCGCCGGGTATACCGGGGGTGAGTTGATAAGAATCCTTATCAATCATCCTCATGCGGATATTAAATTTGTGCACAGCAAAAGCAATTCGGGAAAAAATCTGTACGATGTACATAGCGACTTGCTCGGGGAAACGGATATGAAGTTTTCCGCTGAATGGAATGACAAGATCGATACGATGTTCCTTTGTGTGGGACATGGTGAAGCAAAAAAATTTTTTGAAGAAAATAAAATTGCAGATCATATCCGCGTCATCGATTTGTCGCAGGATTTCAGAATTTCATCTTCGAAGCAAACTATCAATGGAAAGCAAGTTGTGTACGGGTTGCCTGAATTAAACCGCGACCAGATCCGGGAAGCGAGTCATATTGCGAACCCGGGCTGTTTTGCGACTGCCATTCAATTGGGTTTGTTGCCATTGGCCAAAGCCGGGTTGCTTCCGGAAGTGTATACCACTGGTATTACCGGATCAACGGGCGCGGGGCAAGGTTTATCACCAACCACGCATTTTTCGTGGAGATCAAATAATATCCAGGCATATAAAACACTTTCGCATCAACACGTGAAAGAAATTCATCAATCGCTTCACCAGTTACAAAACAGTTTTCCCTTGTCAATCGATGATGAAAAAGGATTGAGTTTTATACCATGGCGGGGAGATTTTACCAGAGGCATTTTTATTAGTTCATTGTTGGATAGTCCAGCGAAAATTGAAGTGATTACAAAAATGTATGAAGAATATTATCAAGATCATCCGTTCACTTTTGTGAGTAAGGATTCGATTTTTCTGAAACAAGTTGTCAATACGAACAAGTGTGTTATCCAGTTGGAAAAAATTGGAAGCAAACTGGTAATACATTCCGTGATCGACAACTTGGTAAAAGGCGCGTCAGGTCAAGCGATACAAAACATGAACCTAATGTTCGGGTTAGATGAATGCGCAGGATTAAAATTAAAAGCAAATTTCTTTTGAGGCCGAACTCGTTCGGTGTTAAGCAAAAAAATTACAGTTATGAAATTATTCGACGTTTATCCACTTAACAACATTACAGTAGTTAAAGCTAAGGGGTCTTATATCTGGGATGAGAATGGATTGCAATATTTGGATTTATATGGGGGTCATGCAGTGATATCTATCGGTCATACACACCCGCACTATGTGCAGAGAGTTACAGAACAACTTAACAAACTTGGGTTTTATTCCAACTCGGTAAAGCTTCCAATACAGGAAGAGCTTGCAACGAAACTTGGAAAGATATCGGGAAGAGAAACTTATCAATTGTTTCTTTGCAACTCCGGGGCCGAGGCAAACGAGAACGCATTAAAGCTCGCATCATTTCATACAGGCAGAAAAAAAATTGTAGCGTTTACAAAATCTTTTCACGGCAGAACATCATTGGCTGTTGCGGTCACTGATAATCCGGCGATCGTTGCCCCGGTGAATCAAACTCCTAATGTAATTTTTCTCCCATTCAATGACGAAGCATCTTTAGAAGCATGTTTCAGAGCTCAGGGGAATGAAATTGCTGCGGTAATTGTAGAAGGAATACAGGGTGTGGGTGGAATTAATGTTGCGAGGGAATCTTTCCTGCAAAAAATCAGGAGTCTTTGTACAGAACATGGTTCAGTGTTCATCGCGGATAGTGTTCAATGCGGATATGGAAGGACCGGTAAATTTTTCTCTCATGACTATGCGAATGTTGATGCCGACATCTACAGCATGGCAAAAGGAATGGGCAATGGATTTCCGGTAGCAGGAATTCTTATCGCTCCGCATCTTCATTCAAAACACGGAATGCTTGGAACTACGTTTGGCGGAAATCCTTTGGCGTGCGCTGCGGCTTTAGCTGTATTGGAAGTAATCGAGAGTGAAAAGCTAATGGATAATGCAAAAAGAATTGGGGATCATATTCAATCGGAATTAAAAAGTATTCCGGAATTACAAAACGTAAGAGGAAAAGGATTAATGATCGGGTTTGATGTGCCGGAAAGCCTGAAAGATTTGAGAAAAAATCTTTTATTCAATCAAAATATTTTCACTGGTGAAGCAAAACCGAATATCATTCGCCTGTTGCCTTCATTGGCATTAAATAAAAAAGATGTGGATCAATTCCTGGAATCAATCCGGGAAGAGATACATGCACCGGCGTTGAATCAATAAGATAAGGTTGAGATTGAGGTTGAGGCTAAGGTTGAGGTTGAGGTTGAAATTTAGAACTAAGTCCTAACCTCAGCCTCAACCTTAACCTCAAACTGTAACTTGTTAAATCCACACAAATGAGCCTGTATGACGATCCCAAAGGCCTGAAAAACTTTATTTCAGTGCGTGATGTAAAAGATATCAATGCACTTGTGAGGACCGCTTTAGATTATAAAGGCGATCCGTTTAAGGACAAGCGTCTTGGCAGTGATCGTCGTGTTGGTTTATTGTTTTTAAATCCGAGCATGCGTACGAGGTTGAGTACACAGGTTGCAGCGCAAAATCTCGGCATGGAATCGATTGTTTTTAATATTGACAAAGAAGGGTGGGCGCTGGAGTTTGAGGAAGAAGCGATCATGAGCGGCAATACCGTTGAGCATGTCAAAGACGCGGCACCGATCCTCGGAAAATATTTCGACATCCTGTGCATTCGCACATTTCCATCTTTGAAAAATAAAGAAGATGACTACAGTGAATTGTACATAAATCAATTCAAAAAATATTCGGGGATCCCGGTGGTGAGTATGGAAAGCGCAACGCTTCACCCGTTGCAAAGTTTAACTGACATCATTACAATCACTGAAAACTTACCAAGGGCAGGTTCAAAAAAACCTAAGATCGTCCTTTCATGGGCACCGCATGTAAAGGCATTACCGCAATGTGTGGCAAATAGTTTTTCTCAATGGGTGAACGCATGGGGCGAAGCAGATTTCGTTATCACGCACCCAGAAGATTATGAATTAGATCCGTCCTTTACGAAGGATGCAACGATTATGCACGACCAGGACAAGGCACTTGAGAATGCAGATTTCGTGTATGTGAAAAATTGGAGTACTTATAACGACTATGGTAAGATATACTGTAATGATCCGGAGTGGATGCTCACCAACGAAAAATTGCGTTTGACAAATAACGCTAAAGTGATGCATTGCCTTCCGGTACGTCGCAATGTAGAATTGAGTGATGAAATTCTTGATGGACCAAATAGCATCGTCACGCAGCAGGCTGCTAACAGAGTGTGGGCTGCGCAAGCCGTGTTAAGCGAGATATTAAAGGATTGATTGTTTTCAAATCGTTTTTTATTGGTTGAATGGCAAAAGAAAAATTATATATCATAAAGGTCGGCGGTAACATCATCGATGATGAAAAAAAACTTTCCTCGTTTCTAAAAAAATTCGCGGCGTTGAAATCTGGTGACGGCAAGCCTGTAAAAAAAATACTGGTGCATGGCGGAGGGAAACTGGCAACCAAACTGGCAAACGAATTAAAAGTTCCTCAGCAACTAGTTGACGGTCGCAGGATCACTGATGCAGAAACGTTGAAAATCGTGACGATGGTTTATGCGGGATATATCAACAAAAATATCGTTGCAATATTGCAGGCGAATCATTGCAACGCAATTGGGTTGTCTGGCGCAGATGCGAATGTGATACGTGCGCACAAAAGAATTCATGCAACGATCGATTATGGATTTGCAGGTGATATCGACGAGGTAAACGCTCCGTTTCTTCAAACCCTTCTTGAACAGGACCTGGCGATTGTACTGGCCCCTATCACACATGATCAAAAAGGACAGCTACTAAATACAAATGCGGATACTATCGCGCAGGAAACTGCACGAGGTATGTGCGCATTATTTGAAGTAAATCTTATCTACTCATTTGAAAAAACCGGCGTGCTGCTCGACGCCAATGACGAGAGCACAGTGATTCCAAGTATCAAACCAACTTACTACGCACAACTGAAAGCGGAGAAAAAAATTTTTGCGGGAATGATCCCAAAAATTGACAATGCTTTTGTTGCACTGAATAGTGGCGTAAAACAGGTGACAATCGGAAACGCTGAAGAACTTGAGAAATTAATTACTCACGCAGCCGGAACAAGTATAACCAATGAATAATCCAAACATACCATTTCTGCAGGGAGAAGCCGTAGGATTGCTAAAAGAATTGATTGCGACACCATCATTTTCCAAGGAAGAAAATGATACGGCGGAACTAATTATGGGCTTCTTCTCTAAGCATAATATTCCGCATGCGAGAGTTGGAAATAATATTTATGCAAAGAATAAATATTATGACGCCTCGAAACAAAGTATTCTGCTTAACTCTCACCACGATACCGTAAAACCGAACAAGAGTTATACGATGGATCCGTTTACACCGATAGAAAAGGACGGCAAACTCTTTGGATTAGGCAGTAACGATGCCGGCGGATGCCTGGTTAGTTTAATGGCCACGTTTCTGCATTTTTATGATAAAGAACATCTCCGCTATAATGTAGTTTTTGCTGCCAGTGCCGAAGAGGAGATCAGCGGTGTAAATGGTATTGAGTTAGTCTTGCCTTATCTCGGGCAAATTGATTTCGGAATTGTAGGTGAACCAACAAAACTTGAAATGGCGGTTGCGGAAAGAGGGTTGATGGTCATTGATTGTACTGCACAGGGCCGGCCGGGCCATGCTGCCCGAAATGAAGGTGAGAATGCATTGTACAAAGCACTGGAAGATATTGAATGGATACGCAATTGCAAATTTGAAAAGGTTAGTAGTCTTCTCGGCGAATCACGAATGACCGTAACCGTTATAGAAACCGAAAATAAGCAACATAATGTTGTTCCGGCACAATGTAAATTCGTCATAGATGTTCGTGTAAACGAGTTGTATACATTCGATGAGATATTGGAATCATTGAAGAACAATTTGAGGAGCCAGTTCAAGCCGCGCACAACAAGGATGAAGTCAACATCTATATCGCTCGATCACCCATTGGTAAAAGCAGGTTTGGAACTTGGAAGAACATATTACGGCTCTCCTACTACCTCCGACAAGGCACTCATGCCTTTTCCCGCTTTGAAAATGGGACCTGGGGATTCAGCAAGAAGTCACACTGCAGATGAATTTATTTATCTTGATGAAATAAGGGAAGGAATCGAGTTGTATATAAGGTTGTTGAATGGATTTATTTAAGAACGCTGAAAATTGCATCATGAAACTCTGGCAAAAAGACGGTTCCTCCGTCAATGAACTGATAGAAAAATTTACGGTTGGCAGGGATAAGGAATTTGACCTGCTGTTGGCTCGTTATGATGTGCAGGGTTCGCTCGCGCATACGCAAATGCTGCAGACTATCGGACTTCTCACCAAAGAAGAGCTCGACCATATCCACCTCGAACTCAATAATATTTTGCAGACAATATTAGCGGGAAATTTTGCGCTCGATAAAGATGTGGAAGATATCCATTCTCAAATTGAGCTGATACTGACTCAACGCATCGGTGAAATCGGTAAAAAAATTCACAGCGGGCGGAGCCGTAACGACCAGGTTGCTGTTGACATCAAATTATACCTGCGAGCCGAAATAGAAATGATCCGCGATGAAGTAAAATCTTTCTTTGATTTGTTAATTGCCCGAAGTGAAAAGTTTAAAGACAAACTTTTACCAGGTTATACTCACTTGCAGGTTGCAATGCCATCTTCATTCGGTCTGTGGTTTGGGGCGTATGCGGAAAGTCTCATCGATGACCTGGAGTTACTCGTCGCCGCATTTAATGTCGCCAATAAGAATCCGCTTGGAAGTGGAGCGGGATATGGATCATCATTTCCATTGAACAGGACACTTACGACGGAATTCCTGGATTTCGAAACACTGAATTATAATTCTGTTTATGCGCAGATGAGCCGTGGGAAAACAGAAAAAATAGTGTCAATGGCATTGAGCAGCATTGCTGCCACATTGAGTAAACTGGCAATGGATTGTTGTCTTTATATCAGTCAGAATTTTGGTTTTATCTCATTTCCGCCAGAACTCACCACTGGAAGCAGTATTATGCCACACAAAAAAAATCCGGATGTCTTTGAATTGATTCGCGCAAAATGTAACCGGATTCAATCTATTCCAAATGAGTTGACTTTATTGATCAACAATCTTCCCTCTGGTTATCACCGCGACTTTCAGCTCACAAAGGAAATTTTGTTTCCGGCAATTGAGGAGCTTAAATCGTGTCTGCAACTTGCGTCGTTAATGTTGAATAATATCGAGATCCGGGACAATATCCTGGATGATGAAAAATACAAATATATTTTTAGCGTAGAAGCGGTAAACGAGCTGGTGAACAAAGGAGTTCCATTCCGCGAGGCATATAAAGAAATTGGCAACCAGATATCGCGTGGAGATTTCAATTTCGATTATAAAAAACAGTTAAATCATACTCATGAAGGAAGCATAGGCAACCTTAGTAATGACAAGATTGTCTTTGAAATGAATAAGGTGTTGAAGAAATTCTTGTAAAATCCATGTGCTTATGTTCCTATGTTGTAAATTTTATTTTTACCACATAGGTGCATAGATACATAAGTGAGATCGCTGAAAATTGATTAAATTTTATCACGCTAAATATCGCTGTATGAAAAAAACGTTCCTTATCACGACTTTTTCGGTCATGATAATCCTTATCTCTCAAAATATATTTGCGCAGAATACGGAAAAGCAAGAAAAAGAGAACGCAAAAATTGAATCATTAAAAAAAGCCGTCGAATCTCGTCGCATTGTATTTATGGCGCAATCGGCAACGCCCATGAGCGGACGTACGCGCCAATTAACTTATGATTACAAACTTGATATCAGGAACGACACCATCATATCCGATCTGCCTTACTACGGACGCGCCTACTCTGCTTCTTATGGAAGTAATGATGGAGGTATCAGTTTTACGACGACCACCTTTGATTACGCTTCAAAAGAAGGATCAAAAGGAGGATGGGATATTACGATCATTCCAAAAGAAATAAGAAATGTGAGCCGCATGGTGTTAAGCGTAACCAATGCAGGATATGGAACGTTGATCGTCGCCAGCAACACGAGACAACAGATTTCTTTTAATGGGTATATTGTGGGATTTCGGTAGTTGAATTCATTGCGAATCCTCTTTCACGCAGCCCACAATAAATATGATTCGCCTGTCTATTCCGGTGCAACACGAGACGGCGTATCCTTTCCGTCTACTATCGATCTCGACGAAATCGCGATTGCTTTGATTATTTCTGTCATATTTTTCAAATCCAACGTTTCTATTTCGTCGTCAGGCGTGTGATAATATTTTTCCGAATTCATCTTAGACGTTGAGATTGTATGCGCAGGAACACCATTTCTTGCGAGCGTGGCATTGTCGGATCGATAAAATAAATGCTGCGATGTATATGGATCCGGGTAGATTTTAAATTGTGTTGCTGAAAGATTCTTCTCGAGAATCTTTCCCATATCCGTTTTTTCATAGCCGGTGAGATATACTGAATTCATTCCCCATTTGCTTTCCGTTCCGATCATTTCAATATTAAACATTGCCATCACCTTTGACGGGTCAACATGCTTTGAAAAATATTGTGAACCGTACCCTCCAACTTCTTCGGCTGTGAACGCGATAAACAAAATTGTTCGTTCATTATTATTCAATTTCGCAAAATAGTTCGCAAGCATAATGACAGCAGTAACACCGGACGCATCATCGTTCGCTCCGTTAAATACAGAATCCCTTTTTTCGTCCGGCGCCCCGATCCCCAGATGGTCATAATGCCCGGAAAAGATTACATATTCATTTTTTTTGCTTCTTCCTGGCAACACGCCAACTATGTTGTTTGTAAATTTCGAATCCACAATTTGCTGCGAATAGTGAACAGTGTAAGTTTTTGGATCAGTTGGTGTCAAAACAAATATTGCATTGTTGGGAGATTTGAATTGTTGAAGCACAAATGATTTAAAACGTTCAAGATTTCTTGCAAAACTTGTGTCAACAATCACAAGATAATTCTTATCACGTTGCAAATACTTAAGGAGCTTGTCAACAAAAATATCTCCCTGCTTAATGTAGACCTTTTCATACCCGCTCGAATTGCTGATCGACAATTCTGTTTGGGCAGTGAATACTGCAATTTGTTTTTCTGATAATGGTCGTCCATCCAGCTCAGCTGTTACATTGAGCGGCTTGAGCTTGATTACCGTGAACGGTTGAAGATAACTTTTAGAAGTATCCCAGGTGGAAAGTCCGGCCTTTTTAAATTCTCCGCTAATAAACTCGGCAGATTTTTCAATCCCTTTGGTGAACGCCGCTCTTCCTTCCATATCGTCGGATGAAAGTTTTCTTTCTACTCGATCGACTTCTTTTTGATTGATGAGGGTGTTGATGTCTTGTGCAGATAACGATTGAAAAATTAACAGCGGAAAAATCAGAGAAAGTATCTTACTCATAATCTTCAAAAAATGGGGAACCAAGAGTTGCGTATTTCTTTACGCCTTGCGAGGTATATTTTTTCTCGAAGGCGCCAAGAAGGAATTGCTAGAGGCTCATCATCTCCTTAAACTTCACGGTTTGTCTTCTGCTTACTTCTATCTTTTCTCCTCCTTTCAGTTCGAGCAGCAGACCTCCATTGAAATAAGGTTCGATTTTTTCTATCAGCCGGAGATTGACAATATGTTTTCGGTTAGCACGGAAGAAAACTTTTTCATCTAATCTTTCTTCCAATGCATTGAGCGATTTTAAAATGAGAGGCTTATTCGCTCCGAAATAAACTTTGGCGTAGTTACCAACGCTCTCGAACAACCGAATATCAGAAAGTTTTACAAACCAACAACGTTCCCCATCTTTCACAAAAACCTGGTCATGTTCATGAAGTAAACTGCGGTTGACCGGAATTTCTTCGTCGGCAATAATTTCCCTGTCCTTACCCTCTTCCATTTGTAACTTATGGATCGCATCCGCAAGGCGTTTGGGTTCAACGGGTTTCAAAAGGTAATCCAACGCATTCACTTCAAAAGCTTTTAATGCGTAGTCGTCGTATGCTGTTGTGAAGATGACATCAGGCGCCTTGTCGAGTTCTGCGAGCATATCAAATCCCGTTTTGCCGGGCATCTGAATATCGAGAAAAATTAGGTCAGGGTTGAGGCTGTCAATTTTTTCAATGCCTTCATTGGCATTGGCTGCCTCTGCCACCACTTCGATCTCAGGGAAATCCTGCAATAGTTTTTTCAATTCATTTCTGGCTAATCGTTCGTCGTCAATAATAACTGCTTTTATCATAATCTTTATTTAGCGGGATCGATTGGTATCAACACCGTTGCTTCCACGGTTTCTCCTTTCAATTCCCTGATATCAAAATTTGCTTTTTGTCCGAACAGCAACTGTAACCGGTTTTTTGTGCTGACCAGGCCAAAGCCATCTCCATTAAATGAACCATTGAGACGACCCGTGTTTCTGATCACCAATTCATGATAATTGTCTTTAAAATCGGAAATAATTTTTACGATCCCTCCATTGAGTTGCTTGCTGATACCGTGCTTAATCGCATTTTCAACAAGCGTCTGTAACATCATCGGAGGAATTGGTTGATTGAGCGTATCCGCATCAATTTCATACTCGACTCTCAGCCTGTCTTCAAATCGAATATGTTCAAGTGCGAGATAATCTTTTACGATGTTTAATTCTTTTTCAAAGGAGACGGTTTCCTGCTTTTCAGTCTGCATACTGCTTCGCAGGATATTACTCAGCTCAGTAATAGCCGTACGCGCACGATTTGGATTTTCATCGATCAATGCACGAATGCTATTTAGCGAATTAAAAATGAAATGAGGATTAATATGAGATTTGATCGTTTTCAATTCCAGTTCCTTCACCAGCGCTTCCAACTTCAACGTATCAACCTGCTGACGCCTGCTTTTTTCGATATAGTGATAGAAGTAATAAATCAATATCCACGGAACAAGCAGAAATAAATATTGAAGCGTGACAAAGAACAAACGCGTGGGGAAATCGAGTTTCTTTCTGTTTGTAGCTAAATCTAGTCTGTCCGCAATACCAATCCTGATCAGGCCGGCAAAGACGGAAACGACAATGATACCCAATAACAGTTTTGGAAAGGCTTTCTCAATCGGAAGCAATAACCAATTCGATCTTTTTATAAATTCCCGGTAAAGATGTGTTGCCAGCAATCCGCAAACAAGAGTCAGCACCTGATATCCAATAAAATCAGCATTGACATTTTGATTGTAGATAAACTGAAGTAGAATGAGCATCAGGATAGCCACTGTCCAACCACTAATCTGGCACCACCAATAATAACGGGATGAATTCTTCGGCATACTGGCTAATGTAATAAAAAATATGAACCCAAAGCTAAACCTTTCCTTGGGAGAGGGGGGCGGTTTGGGACTAGTGGCTAAATGGGTAGGTTAGCGGGGAAGAACAAGGTTGAGGTTGAGGCTACAATTCCTACAAAATCCCGGCTAATAGTGTATTTTTACAGTCCAATTAAAGCGCGCTCGATGGAAATTAACCCTGGTCCATTATTAGGTACCATTCAATCGCCGGACGATCTGAAGAAATTAAACGCTGACCAGCTTCAACAGCTGGTCAATGAATTACGCCAGTATATCATCGATGTGGTCAGTCTGCATGGCGGCCATTTCGGCGCCAGTCTGGGTGTTGTTGAATTAACCGTTGCGCTTCATCACGTTTTCAACACTCCATATGATCAATTGGTTTGGGATGTTGGGCACCAGGCATATGGCCACAAAATCTTAACCGGTCGCCGTGAAAATTTTGCTTCAAATAGAAAATATAAAGGGATAAGCGGATTTCCGAATCGAAGTGAAAGCATGTACGATGCTTTTGGTGTCGGTCACTCTTCTACTTCCATCAGTGCAGCATTGGGTATGGCGATGGCGGCGAAGTACAAAGGTGAAAACGATCGCAAGGTCGTTGCAGTGATTGGAGACGGGGCGTTAACGGCCGGACTTGCATTTGAAGGAATGAACCACGCAGGTGTTGCCGATACCGATCTCCTCATCATTTTAAATGACAACTGCATGAGCATCGACCCAAATGTCGGTGCATTAAAAGAATATTTAACGGATATCACTACGTCTCAAACGTATAATAAATTAAAGGACGATATCTGGAAAGCGCTTGGAAAATTGCCTGTGGGAAGTCAGTTTTCGAGAGACATGGCAAGTAAAATTGAACACAGCATAAAGAGTTTTGTCAGCAAGAGTAGTAATTTATTTGAAGCATTGAAGTTGCGTTATTTTGGTCCGATCGATGGACATAACATTACGAAGCTTGTCGATACACTGAATGATTTGAAAAATATTCCCGGTCCGAAATTACTGCACATCATTACAGTAAAAGGAAAAGGATACGCACTAGCTGAGAGTGATCAAACAAAATGGCATGCACCCGGGCTGTTTGATAAAATCACCGGAGAGATATACAAGAAAAAATATGAAGTTCCGCAGCCACCGAAATACCAGGACGTATTCGGTCGAACAATAATTGAACTTGCGGATAAAAATAAAAAAATATTTGGCGTAACACCAGCCATGCCGAGCGGCTCTTCATTGAAATTTATGATGGACGAGATGCCTGATCGTGCATTTGATGTAGGCATTTGCGAACAACATGCTGTTACACTCAGTGCAGGAATGGCTACGCAGGGAATGAAAGTATTTTGCAACATCTATTCTTCGTTCATGCAACGCGCATACGACCAGGTAATACATGATGTAGCGATTCAGAATTTACCGGTGGTATTTTGTCTTGATCGCGCGGGATTGGTTGGTGAAGATGGACCGACACATCATGGTGCATATGATCTCGCGTACATGCGCTGCATTCCGAATATGGTTGTAAGCGCCCCAATGAATGAATCGGAGTTGCGCAATTTAATGTACACCGCGCAACTGGATTCAACGGATCATCCAATTGTAATACGTTATCCACGTGGAGAAGGTGTGATGCCTGAATGGAGAACTCCGATGCAGGAAATTGGTATTGGTAAGGGAAGAAGATTGAAAGATGGTGAGGATATCGCGATTCTTTCTCTCGGTCATCCAGGAAATTTCGCACAGGCGGCGATTCGCGAATTGAGAACCGACGGCCTGAATCCGGCACACTATGATATGCGATTTGTTAAACCGCTCGATGAAGAATTACTACATGAAGTATTTAGGAAATTTGATCGCATTATCACGTTGGAAGATGGCTGCATCACCGGTGGTTTTGGAAGCGCTATTTTAGAATTTATGACAGCAAACGACTATCACGCCAATATAAAAATGCTCGGAATTCCCGATCGTGTAATCGAGCATGGATCCCCCAAAGAACTACAAAGAGAATGCGGTTTTGACACGCAGGGAATTGTGGCCGCTGTGAGAGAGATGATGAAGGATAAGATTAATGTTTTAGGATAATTCTTCAGAGGTACGAGGTAACGGATATTTTTTTCCAAAAATTTAGCTGAGAGACAAAGATCATTCTTCTTCCATCGCAGATGCAAGTTAGAGAACCGCACGTTTAGAAAAACAAACGGTTAAAATGAAAAAGTGCCGGCTTGATTGCCGACACTTTTATTCAGTGAAACATCTTTTCTGTCCATTCTCCTCTTTGGATCGAATCATGAATTTCATTGATACACTTGTCATGAATGCTTTTGGAATTTTAGAGAAGTCATATATTCATCAAGCTTATCAGGTCTACAATTCATTGGTTTTTGTCAGCACTGCGTTTTACTTTTGAATCTTCAATGTCCGTTTTCTTTTTGTCAAGATCCATTTTTTGGGCGTCAATCTGAGTTTGTATGGCCAAAAGACGACTGTCTATTTTTGATTTTTTCTTTTGCAAATCGGCCTGCTCACTTAATAATTTCTGATAATCATTTTCTGATTTGCTTTGACTGCTAACCTGCTTTGTAATATCTACATCCGCAAAATGATTGTTAGCATCCTGTACAAACGAATTAAGAAACGCAACTACATTCTGGGTAATGGAGCTATCTTCTTCTTTGTTGGCAAAATGATCATATCCCTTCGATACTGCCATATATACCACGCTCGTGTTATTTGGTCCCCCTTCAACTTTGGTATAAATATCGATTTTCTCTTTACTGATTTCCGATAAAACAACACCCTTATAAGTACCGGATCCTTTTACGATTTTCTCATTCAATCCTGCTCGTTGAAGTTTTTGTTGCAATGCATCCGTTGCAATATTAACAGGTTGATTTATTTCTATCATGACAGCATCGCGATTTTGATTTTCTATCATTGTCGACATTGGCTTGGCTTGTGCCAAAAGCGTTGCACCTATCAACACCGAAGCCCCGGTGAGCAAAACAGCTCTGAATCTTTTCATAACTTAATTATTTAAATTGATTTCCGTTTTTAACGACGTTTTGTTCTGCAATCGCTAACTAACAGGACACAAAGATCGTTCAAATAAAACCGCTTATGTTATACAACTCTTCCTATTCATTACATCATTCACACATCAATTTCTGTTTTGCTCGTGAATATTTTTTCATCTTCGATGGAATTTTTTTCCGGTATATATCCGAATCGTGTGTATGATTTTCTGATCCATCCGGATTTATTTGATGGATTATATTCTTCTTCATGCCACTCCACGATTCTCGGAATGGAAGCGACTCTCTTATTTGTTTTAAACATTTATTCGGAGGTTTTACGTATGGCCAAACTTTGATTGTACTCGATAACAGTATGCAACACTCGCAACTTCTCAGCAATTTTACTTTTAAATGAATTATTCATTCGGACTTTTTTTGCTTCTTCAAATGCATTTTCATACAGAATTAAAGCTTCTTTCAATCGACCGCAGTTTTCGTTTTTCAGCGCTTCCATATACAATTCAACAGAACTCCTTGATTTTGCAGAAGAGGATATGTAAATAAAAAGAAGAATCATTCCTGCTACAAAGAATAAGACGAGATAGAAATACACGGGCATATGAAGTTTGTTGAGTTTAGTTTAAAAATGATTTCTTTCGGTACGTTATCCCCGTGGCAAATACAATCATTCCGATAACGAGAATGAGATGAATTAGACCGCCTTCAGCATAGCCGAAATAGCCGGTTGACCATCCCAGAATTAATATGAACGCAAGAAAATAATGTGTTTGGCGCATGAATATTTTTTTATGAAGTGTTAAATTGGTTAACATACTTGTCTTAGACTTTTTCTACTCATATCCGCTCTTTATTACGGTTAAAATCATTTTGAACCGGCAGTTTGGTTTTGTGAAGCTCGCCGTGTGTGCAGGTACAACGATCCCATCTCCTGCTTTCAAAAAAAACGAGATTGCATCAATTACAAATTCAACCTCTCCATCGATGATCTGTACAAAGTTGTCGTAAGGGGACGTTTTCTGCCGCAGACCCTCTCCAATGTCGAATGACATGGCGCTAATATTCCCTGTCGGTTTACTTAGTATTGACTTTATGAACGCACCATTCGCCATGTATTCTATGGTGTCAGCAATAGGAAACACGACTGACTTCTCAAAAGGGCAACTATCCAACTTCAAATTGATGCTCGCGTTTGACATGATAATGATTGAATCGAAATGAATTGATAAGATGGACAAGCCGGGGCATTTCACCAAATTAAATATGAATGCAGAGTCTGGAGAATATGAAGGTCCCGATTCCGGGGCAAAGTTGCATTAAGTTACGAGAACAAATGTTATACAATAATGACAATAACTTGCATGATTCACGCATTCACAGATCTTTTATGCTTCTGGCAAAAACTAAAAAGCCATTAAACATCTTCGAGACCGTCACGTTTTTTATGCTTTATCTTTTTAAAGAATGAAGGAGTAAGACCGGTCATCTTCTTAAACTGGTTGGATAAATGAGCGACGCTGCTGTAGTGCATTTTCCAAGCAATCTCAGTAATATTTAGTTCATCGTAAATGAGCAATTCTTTTACTCGCTCGATTTTGTGTGAAATGAGAAAATGCTCAATGGTAATGCCCTGCGTTTCGGAAAAAAGATTGGCCAGATAAGTATAATCGAGATTTAACTTGGCACTCAGATAATCGGAAAAATTTACTTCCAATGGCTCATCCGCATAGTGCACTAATTCCACTATAATATTTTTTATTTTTTCGATGAGAATGCTTTTCTTGTCTTCCATCAACTCAATTCCCGATTTTTTTAATGCGGCGTTCAGCGCCTGCCATTGTTCGGGTGAAATTTGCTCCTCAATCTCCGCTTCCCCCAACTCCACAGTTTTATAATGCAGGCCGAATTTTTCCAGTTCTGTTTTCACAAGCATTTTACATCGGATACTCACCATATATTTTAGATAAAGCTTCATGTTAAACCGTATTAATCCTCACTTCGACAATTCAATGAACGACGTTTGACCTATTCCAAACGATATATGCTGTGACCGGCGTAAATTGGCACCAAAGAAAAGCCAACAAAGATAACACAATGTACGTTGCTGATGAAAACCGTTGATTTCACGCATTTCCATCAGTGTTTCCATTGTTAAATTTTGTTAACACATTTTTCTAAAATCACAAACGGTTGATGCACTAATTCACAGAATAAGAAAATATCAATTACCAGAATCTGTTTTAATTAATAAAAGGCGTATTGTGGTTTAATACAGTTACATTACATGCAATGCAGATTATTCTATTTGCAGATAAATAATAAATATGTCAAATATTGTAGAAGTTGTTGTGGCCGACAAAAACCTAGCCACGATGTTGAGAACTGTGAAGGCAGCAGGATTGGAAACTGAATTAAGTAAAGCCGGACCTTTTACGGTGTTTGCTCCAACTGATATGGCATTTGGAAAATTAGCGCAGGGTCAGTTGACTGACTGGCTAAAGCCTGAAAACAAAGCAAGGCTCGCAACTATCCTCAACTATCACGTTGTTGAAGGGAAAAAAGAATTTAAAGATTTCAAAGATGGCCAAAAGTTAAAGACCATCAGCGGCAAAGAGCTTAATGTAAAAGTAAGTAACGGTGATGTTACCATTAATGGATCAACAGTTATGGGAAGGGACAGCCAGGCAGCAAATGGAGTTGTTCATTCACTCGACAGAGTAATGATCGCAACATAAACAACTGTGACCGACGCATAATAATAAAGCCGCCGGATTTGCCGGCGGCTTTTTATTTTTAAAAACCAGCTATTAAGAATCAAGATAAAATTTATGTAGCGATCGCAAGAGCTTTTTTCATCGTATATTTCAATGTGCCTATGAATTAAATTAATAAGTGGCGAGCGGCCTGGTACATGCACGTACGTCAGCCACTCGCCACTTATCAGAAAGTCTCCCCCAATCATTGCATTTTTGGCAATCCAATATCATCAACCTAATAAATCATCTCTTCAATCTTCTTCGGCGATTCCTTAACAGAAATTAAGAGTCTCCGTGCTACAGCCTTTGCCGAGTCAGAATTTTGACCAGTAATAATAGTTCCATCAACAATAACATGGCTTATAAAATCCGGACCTTTGCTATATGCTGCACCGAGAGAAATTAGTTTGGATTCAAGAAGAAATGGTATTAGGTTGGTGGCACCAGAAACTTGCTCTTCACTGTTGCTGTAAGCCGTCAGTCGCCTGTCTCTCACGAGTGGCTCGCCCATCCGGTTCTTAACTGACAATAGTCCGGCCACACCATGGCACACCGCACCAATAAATTTATGCTGGCGATGAAAATCCTCCAACAAATTCTTTAATGATTCGTTCTCCGTGAAATCCCATAAAGGACCATGTCCGCCGAGAAGAAGTACAAAGTTAAAATCCGATGCAGTTTGTGCACCGATCTTCTGCGAATGGGTCAGCAGTAACATTGCTTCCTGATCGTTTCGAAAACGTTTTGATGATGAAGTCGATATGATGATAGATTCACTTCTCGGATCCAG
>Ga0163162_10000243_pt1 | contig 49434 bp, 34 predicted proteins | sample S55metaG_FD_115310 | JGI IMG/M metagenome (GOLD analysis project Ga0163162, IMG submission 115310) | Switchgrass rhizosphere microbial communities from Kellogg Biological Station, Michigan, USA - S5-5 metaG | ecosystem: Host-associated > Plants > Roots > Rhizosphere > Soil | place: USA... | reverse complement strand
TTCGAGCTGTTCTGATAAGCTGCCAGCATATTCGTCTTTCAGGTCTAATTCGGCATCTCTGGTAATTTTGAAACTATAACATCCGGTAACTTCACCGTGCGGAAAAACACGGTCTAAATGAAAGCGCACAACGTCATCCAGAAACACCACAAAGGTTTCATCTCCTGATTCTACTTTATAAAAACGAGGCAACTGGCTGGAAGGAATATTTAAAATTACAACTTCTGCATCTTCTTTCTTTTTTAGTGTGATTAGAAAATACAGCTCATTGTTGGAAGGAAAAAAATCAGCATCAGCATTTAGGTACACCGGCTGCAAAAAGGCCATTACCTGGCTTAAAAAATACCGGGTTATACTTTTCTGAATTTCTGCCGGGAACGGCTCCCCGTAAATTAAGTTGATCTTATTTTCTTTGAGCGAGGGAATAAGTGCTGATTGAAGCACTTTGCCATATCGCTGTTGCTGATCGGAAATAATTTGATTAGCCGTAGTCAATAAATTATCATCAATCTTGATATCGTTATCTTCTTTATTGCTCAATTTCTCTAAAGCGAGCAATACGGGCATTCTTACGCGATAAAACTCATCAAGATTGGAAGAGAATATGGATAAAAATTTAATCCGCTCTAAAAGCGGAACGGTACTTCGTCCGGCTTCCATTAAAATGCGCTCGTTAAACTTTAACCAGCTTAAATCCCGATTAAAAAAAGAGGTTGCTACTTGCTGTTCCATTAAAGTTTACCGTAAGCTGCGTAAGCAATTACAAATGCTAATACTGCTGCAATTAAACCAAACATGAAAATATTGTATGCCAGGCGGATGAGTTTATACTTTCTGCCCAGTACTACACCTTGGGAGTATACGTCGGTAATTAATGTGCCGTATAAGAAATCTTTATCGTTCATTACCTTAATCATCCCATCGGTATAACTGGGCAAACTCATTTTATAAAAGTTGCCAAAAAATAACAGGTTTACCTTTTTCTTATCCATATCTTCCTGTGTAAACTCTCCTTTTGGAATAGATGGACGGGTTGATAAAATGGAAACGACTACGCAGGTTAAACTCACCATCAATAAAATAAAGGTGGGAATAATCAGATTGCCGTGATCTTCCAGCCGCCTTAACAATAAACTTACGATCAGGGAAAGCATAATCGAATTTACGGTAATAAGGATGTGTGCTTTATTATCAGCCATATCGCTCAACCGTTGGTTATTGGCTGAAGTAATCCTAAACATCGTTTCAATCCCCTTATCTGGCCTATTGTCTTTATCTTTTTTCTTTTTATCGTTAACAATTACTGGTGCAAAGTTTTTAGGTTCTTCGAGTTCGGTGTTGATTACTTCCTGTGCAGTTAGTTTACTTTTTAGCTTTTCTATATTTTTTTGTTTCTGATCGCTTAACAACAGGGTGGCATAATCGGTATGGTAATGGTGCGATTCCATAAACTGGATATCTTTTTTGCGCCATTCTGATTTGCTGATATCTTTTTTATAGATCAGTTCATTTTCTTTATGCATTAATTTCCCTTTTGTACGGAAATCAGCCAGCCCTAAATGGAACAGATCTGCATCGCAAAGGATTTTATCAATTTCACTTTTAGGTTGCTGAGGAATTTTAGTGGCCAATATTGCACTTTTAACCTGATCGCGGATTTCCTGGTTTACCTTATGTTTTGCTAAAAAATCATCAGCCAAAGCTGCTCCTTTTGCTTCGTGGTTTAATGTATCTTCAAAATACCCGGTATCATGAAAATAGGCTGCAACGGTTACAACAAAAAAATCCTGTTCGTTTAACTGGTAATGATTGGCAATTTGCTGCGCCGCATTTACCACTTCTTGCGTGTGTTCCAGGTTATGATAAACCAAGCGCGGATCGCTATGGGTATGGAAGTAATCGCCAACATGCTTTTCTACATCTTCCTGCAATTTTTTATAGTTCATGAGCGTATTGGGATTGTGATGATTTAATATGATGTAGGAAATGCATTTTCTTAAAAATCTTTAAAACTGAAAAATCTGGATAATATTTTATTGAGATAAAATTAAGCTATTTTTTTAAAAACGATATAGATCTCCGCTAAACAATAATAATGCCCGGTTTATTTTACAATAAGATTAAAGCTGCCATACAGGAAACCATGTCTTTTTATAAAACCAACAGTGTAATTTTTAACTCCAAAGGTGTAGTAAAAGTAAGTTTCTTTAAGCATACTTGCCTGAAAGGAAATTTAGCAGGAATTTCCCAACAATAAATATTCAATTATGTGTATGTTAATGCTTTTTATCAGAAATCAGTAGCAGTTAATAACTACTTTCTAACTACGACAATTTTTCGTATCAATGCCGATGCTGATCCATCGGTAAGCGGTACTGCAGTCCCATTTTTCCAGTATTGAGCTACACCATCTTTCCCATTACTCCCATCTCTGTAACCACTTACAAAAACATCAGCACCTGACACAGCAATAGATAAACCGAAGGCACTATCAGGGCCATTGGTTAAAATTACAGGAATTCCGTTTTTCCAATATTTGGCCATAATTGCACTATTTCCATTTGTAGTGCCCGATCCGGCTACATATACATCACTCCCATTTACGAAAATTGAATAGCCCCTTACATCTGGAGTACCATCATTAATGAGTACCGGACTGCCCAAGTTTTTACTATACCTGGTTTTTGACTGCCCAGAGCTATTGTAGGTTTCAGACCAGAGTAAATATAAATCGTTACCCGATACGGCTATGGACTGGTTGTCAGCAGCTGTAGTGCGGTCTGAAAGGTTAAAAAGCTGTCCGTTTTTCCAATAAACCGTAATAGGTGTAAGCCACTCCAGGCTTCTCCACTCACCAACTACATAAACATCATTACCGATTATGGCTATCCCAGTAGCAACGGCCTGCTGCGTACCATCCGTTAACACTATAGGGGTTCCGTTTTTCCAGTACTTGGCCTGGTAGGTCGATTTTCCTGGTACTATTTCCTGTCCGGCAATGTACACATCATTCCCCTGTACAAATATGTCATTTGCAAAAGCATCCTGGCTACCATCGGTTAGTGAGGTTGAGACACCGTTTTTCCAATATTTGGCCACATATTTCCCTGAAGCATTAACTTCGTAACCTGCAATATGAATATCATTTCCGGCTATTGCCATAGCATTTGCATCAGAAGATACGCCAGCACTGCCAAGATTTACGACTTTCCCGTTTTTCCAGTATTTGGCTACATAACCTTCCCTCCCGGCTGCATAGATATCAAACGGATCAGACGGAGTGGGTTCATCTATAGTTTTCTTCTTGCACGCTGGTAATGCGATGCTCAATGTGATTAAAAAAAGTAAAGCTATTCGTAAATGCTGCCTCATATTTTAGTTTTGTTTTGAGGTTCAACAACTAAAGAGGCATATAGTTTCAGCGTTACATATTTATTTTAGAAAAGCGGATTGGAACTTTTTAAACTGTAGTGTTAAATCTCCAATCTCTCTATTCTTTGGGCAGCAATGAAATCTGCTTAGTTATACACATAATGCTATTGCTACCATTCTGAACACAGTGAAGAACCTTTATAAGTTGATAACTTACACAATTAAAGATCCTTAGTTGCACTAAGGATAACAATTTAGAATTGAGAAGGTCGTGCTTTTCCATAAGAATCCATTCACAGAGAGTTTTCCATATTGTCATTCTGAACGTAGTGAAGAATCCTTTATAAGTTAGTAACTTACCACAATTAAAGATCCTTCGTTGCACTGAGGATGACAGTTTAGAAATAGGACTGGGATTAAAGTTGGAATAGTGGAATTGCAATAGTTGTGCTTTTCCATACAAATCCTTTCACAGAGAGCCTTCCATGTTGTCATTCTGAACGCAGTGAAGAATCCTTTATAAGTTGACAACTTACACAACTAAAGATCCTTCGTTGCACTCAGGATGACAATATTAAAGATTGAATAGATTCGTCGCCCTGAATTTATTTCAGGGTCTTTCATGCTAAAAAGATGCTGAAATAAATTCAGCATGACGATTGCCTAAGAATTAATTATCAAACTCCAGTAATTATATGTTGAGCTAAAACTAAAAAACGGAGTGGTCATCCAACCAGCTCCGATCATCATTTAACTAAGAACTAGCACGCTAAGTGTTATGTTTATTTTTTATCATTCGAAATGTCTTGTTCTATAAAGTACTTTGCGAAATAAGCCCTCATTCGTTTCTCGAAATACAATTTTGCGGTACCTTCATAATGGTGATCCTGCCCTGGCAGCACCATTAAATCGAAATCTTTATCTGCTTTAATAAGCGCATCTACCATTCTGTAGGTATTGGCAGGGTTTACATTCTCATCAACTTCGCCAGTTACGAGCATTAAATGACCTTTTAATTTTCTGACTAAATCTTCATTTAAAGGCATTTTATTTTCCAGTCCCTGATACGTTTCGCCCCAGGTCCGGTTGTATATTCTATTGTCGTGGTTACCTGATGAAGCTACTCCTACTTTATAAAAATCAGGATATTTACACATGGCTGCAACCGTCATCATACCTCCGCCTGAATGCCCGAAAATACCTACCCTGTTCAGGTCCAGATAGGAAAAACGTTCTGCCAGCTGCTCAATGGCATACTTATCATCATCTATTCCATTATCACGAAGGTTACCATACCCAAATTTGTAATATTGGGCATTGCGTATAGGCGATCCTCCCCTATGCCCAACTGCCACCACGATAAATCCCAGTTGTGCTAAAGCGGCATTATTATATTTATCCAATACGGTAAAATCGTTCCAAACGGTTTCTATCTGAGGACCCGGGTACACCTGCGATATTACCGGATATTTTTTAGCCGGATCAAAATCAAAAGGTTTCCAAATCAATCCATACAAATCAGTTGTGCCATCTTTAGCTTTTACCGTAAAGGGTTCAGCATTTTTCCAACCATAAGCATATAGATTATCTATATTTGGCTTTAATATTTCAGCTATCTGTTTCCCATCAATTTTACGTAACATAGTTACGGGTGCCATATTTATGCGGGAATAATTATCTATAAAATATTTTCTGTCTGGTGAAATGTATACCTGATGGGTGGCATTTTCAGAAGTAAGCAAATGCTGGTTTTTACCACTTAAAGCCACCTTGTATAACATGGAATAATACGGATTTATATTTCGCTCCTTACCATAACCATATAGATAAATATCACCAATAGCGGTATCTATAGCCACGATTTTTCCGGCCGTAAAATTGCCCTTGGTGATGGGATTGAGTAAATGTCCTTCGCCATCGTAACGGTAGTATTGGCCCCAACCTGTCCTGTCACTCCACCAAATAATTTCCTTTCCACCTTTGATAATGGAAACATTAAAAAAATCTTCATTGACAAAAGGTTTACTGGTCTCGTGGATAATAGAACGTAAATTTCCAGTAGCCAAGTCAACGGCACAAAGTTCCATTTCGTCTCTGCTGCGCTTACGTCTGATCACGTAAATCTCTTTTGTATTTCCTTGAGCCTCTAAAGTTTCCACCTGCTGATCAGGCCAACGTTTCAGGTCTACTTTTTTAAATGAACCGCTTTCTGCATTGCCAACATAAAGTTCATATTGCGCTACATCCTTATCGCCAGGCAATTCATATTTATAGGTAGATACTCTGGGCCTTGGGGTTATGGTTGAACTGATTACCGACAGGGTAGCTACTTTTCTGGTATCAACCCGTAAAGCATAAAAATACCTGGCACCTAACCATTTTGCATTAGAAGGATAAGTTTTATCTGTAGTATAGGTGCCTTTTTCGTCTACACAAAACGAGAAATAAGGCTCGGCATCAAAACTTAACTGACGTTCTTTTTGCTTATTGGCTGTTGGAGCGATGTATAAGTTATGTGCTTTGGTATAAAGTTCCCAGTTACCATCGGAAGAAACACCAAAACCAGCTGTTTTTTTAAGCGGCGCTTTAACCTGTTGTAAGATAAGCTTTTTCGTTTCGTAGTTATAGTTGTAAGTTTTTGTATCGTACTTTATGATTACGTTTTTTCCATCATCCGAAAAACTGGCCCAATACAAGATTTTCTGTTCATCTACTACATCCTGTGTAAGCACTTTCAACTGCCTAACAATTTCAGGTTTATCAAAAAGTGCTTGTTTTTTACCCGTCAACATATTCACGATGTAATGCGTGCTTTGCTTGCTAGTGAGCGCAACTGAGTCGCGAGTAAAATTTACTTTAGCTGTAGTTGAACTGGGTTCATCAGCTATAAACCAAAAATAATGACTGTTTTTAAGGAAAAAGGGAATCACCTTGGTTGTGCCAATAAGTTTAGCCAGATTTGGCGCATCAAATTTTTGTGCAGCTTTATAATTGGCCTGCTGTGCAAAAGCCGCCGTACAGGAAAACAACCAGGCGCACCATAAACTAATTTGCTTTTGGCGCATATCTTTCTTTTAAAGACTTAAACTGTTTAACTAAGTAAGGATTGCTTGAACTTTTCGAGATTTCGTCAGAAAGCACCTCAATTTTTGGGAATTCGTAACCCTTGATTGTTCTGGCGAAAGTGTAGTAATCGAAAAGGATGTGACGGTTTTCTTCAGAGAATGAAGCCAGGTGTTTGATAAATAAATCTGTAACCTTGGTAATGTTCTTCTCTCCTGCTGCCATAGCGATGTCCATCATCACTAACAATTGCTTTTTATCTGGCATCTCCGTTTTTTTGATCTGCGTTTTGTACATTTCGTAAGTCGCTTTATCATAAGGCTTCACCTTTGTATAAAACCCATTAAGCGTCCAGGAGGCAATCTGCCTATACACAGATGATAGTTTCTTATCTACCGAATCTTTGGTGTTCTTTGCAGCAAAATCCTGCCAGTGATCGGCTAAATATTTAAAATTCGGGCTAAATAAATCAGAGAGATACATGGTATATCTATTTTGGCCAAACAAGAACCAATTCTCCGGACTCGCTTTTTGTTCAGGAGTGAGCGTGGCCATGAATTCGACATTGAGTTGTTTAGCTTTCGAGATCTCCATTACTTTAATCTTATGCCTGATGTAATTTCTCATGAATTCCGGTGAACGATCTCCACTTTCGTACATTGCATTTAACCTTGCCTCTTCACTTGTTCCCAATCCTTTTTTGGCGTTCATTATAAAGTCTTTAGCCGACATGCCACCCACAAATTTATTTCGGATTTTCCCTTCGGCATCCACAATAAGGTAAGATGGATAAGCTTCTACCGTAAACATTTTTTTTAGTGCAGGGCCTTCTCCTTTTTCCATATCAACTTTGATGTTGATGAAATTTTTATTGTAAAAATCAGCAACACTATCCTGTGTAAATACATTGGCTTCCATCTGTTTGCAAGGAATGCACCAGGTGGTAAAACAATCTATAAAAATCACTTTATGCTGTTCCTTCGCCATATTTAAGGCTTCCTTTAACGAAGCCGTTTTAAAATTAATCGCCCTGTTCTGTCCATATGTTGAGATTCCCAAAAAGAGCATTATGCCTAATATTATCTTTTTCATGTACTAGCTTACTTTCTGGTTGATGTTACGTTCAGTTTTTTGTTTGATCATTTTATAGCGCTCACGTGTAGCAGCATCCTGGTGTTTTTCTGATAGCTCGCCCAGGTGCTGCAAGGTTCTGATAAAGTACAGATGCAGCACTTCGCTGGAATCACTCAAGCCACTTGTAATGTTATTTTTTGCAACCGCTGCAGAAAGATCGTACACGAAGTTTGTCTGCATCAGCATCATGTAATCATCTACAGGTGCTACAGGGTTAAAATCTTTAAAAACATAGTGGTCCAGGTCGTTGAACAAATCACTTACTGTATACGCCTCCTTACCCAAATCGTACTCCGCCTGAATCAGGTTGTTGAGCACTTCGGGCGTAATAAATTTCCTCAATGCATCTTGTGTGCTTTTACCCATCTTAATGGTTTCAGACTCTTCGCTGATCTGGTTCATGCGTTTGCTTTGCATCCAGGCTGGCGGCCCATTAAAAAACCAGGTATCCAACAGCGCCATTGCCCGTTGCTGGTCTTTTTTGGACGGATACACTACGCCTGTGTCATTGTAGTTTTTAAGCACCGGACGCACAGACTTCCCACCGATGTAGCTCACTACATTGTCGGTATACAATTGATAACTGATCTGGAAAGCTTTAGACAACAGTTTAAAGTTCTTCCAGTCCTCGTCCTTATCTTTCATCGCCGATGTGAGTTTTTCTACCTGTGGGTAGAAGGTCTGCACGTTTCTCATTCCGAGAATGGCGGCTTCAAGCTGATCAGAAGAAACATCCCCCCTGCGGGTGTACGGATCACTTTTATTTTCTTCAAGAAATAACAATTCCGGATCAGAAATCTTTAAAGACGATAGTGCCTTTTTCTCTTCAGCGGTATTTTTGAAATTCCTGTATGCCCAGCCAATCGCCAGTCTGTCATAAGCCGACACCCGGGGCATCAAGTCGGTAACGCTCACCTGATCTTCCGGTTGCACCACAAAGTTAAACTGTGTATCGTCTGTAACAGATGAAGTAAAACTATGTTCCTTAAGCCAGGCACCAGACCGAAGTTGTGTAGTGGTGTAGGCCGCACTGCCATGCAGGTTAGGCAGCATCCCCAGCAGTTCGCCCAATCCCTGGGCCGCTTTCCACTCCATAATCTCGCCACGTACTTCAGGATTGTAGAGGTCCTTCATGATCCGTGGATCTTTAAAGCCACATTTCGCAAAATAAGAAGGTAGCAAATCATTGCTGACATTCACATCAATATTCATTTTTCCGGCAAGAATTTCTCCTGTTCGTGGATCTGTAACTGTGTTTGTGACCAATCCTTTTACAGCATTTCCCCAACGTAACAGTATTTTACCGGCAGATAGCCAATTGTCTTTATCATCTGTGGATACGACCAATGGATTTTTTAATCCTGCCGCACGAAAGGCTCCGTTCCATTGTTCAACCGCTTTTTTTAAGTAAGGAACAAACAGCGAAGGTGTTGTAGGGTCAATAATGACCATAATTTTTTTTGTCTCCAGGTTCCATTTGGTAATCACTTTCACATTTTTAATACCATAAGGGCTTTTGCCAAAATCATTGTAATTGACCGTTTTAAAACCTATACGGGGATCCGCTTCTCTTACTTTCATAACGGCGTCAGGCAGGCGTTGAATAACCAGGGTAAGTACAAAAGCAGTAGCTTTATCTATTGCTTTACTACCATTATAGCTTGTACCCGGTATGGTTTGTGTACGCAACACGCTGAATACAACTGCATCGTTTGTGGTTTTCACTTCCTGTACACCCGAGCGTGCGGCGTCAGGACTAGTTAAGCCATTTACATCCTTGAACGAGAAAAATTCACCGCCCTCCATCAGCTGCCTGCTGATGTCGATGAGGTAACTCCCTTTCGTCTTTCCAAGAGCAGCAATGGGCATCACGAAACTCACAGGAACCAGGCTTGATTTCTGTACAAGCTCTTCAATACCCTGATTAAAATCTGGCGATACCGCCTCTTTATAAACCTCTCTTGTTACGTTCAGGTTATTGCCGTTGCCTTCGCTAAAGCGGATAACGCCTGAAGATTGAGAAATATTATTTGCATAGCCACGGGCCACGTCTCCAATGATCAGGATATCTTTATTTAAGTTCGCTGGCGAAATTTCCAGGTAGTATTTAGTACCATCCTGGTAAACCGGAAATGCACCGGGTGTGATCTTCATGGTATTTTTAAAGAACTTGTCAAATGGTTTCGGATCGCCCGAAGGAGCAGTATCTTTTATTTGTGCCTGTGAAGTGCCGGCTGCTAAAAATGCGCAAAGACCAAGCAGAATTGAATATATATATTTCATTGTGGTGATTATTTAGTGAGGTAGGCATCATTTTGTCCGGTGTTCCAGATCTTAATCATATTGGCTATCGAAACAAGATGGCTTTTAGAAATAAAGTCCGTTTGTTTTGCAGCACCGGCTTCTGCCTGTTTTGCAGTAAGGTACATGAGTTTGGTCATCGTAAAATCTACATCATTAGGGAAGGTTGCCGGCTTGTCTACATGCCCCATAATGGCATTTAAAAAGGAGCGCTGCAGCATCCGGGTGTAGCGGGAAATGGGTTTACCAGTTTCCAGATCTTTAAAGATGTAACGCTGCAAATCGGTAAGAAACTCAGTAGGCAGATACGCCGGGTTGGTGGATATGTTGGCTGCATTTCCCAGTTGGAAATACTTTGCTAATATCCTGTTCAACAAGTCGGTATAGCCAAGCTCTACTTCTGTTTCAAAGCTTGCATTCGTTTTAGCCATTATATCTTCAGGATACAACCACTTTGGCTCGGTAAACATGTAATCATTCAGATAGGCCATGGCCTCTTTTTGTCGCGCGCGGCTAACAGGCACATAACTGTCTTTATTTTCGGCACGCAGTGGATTATCGACTGAAACCCCACCTATGTTTCTCACTACATGCTGCAGGTATTGGTAATAGCGGCCTTTCACTGCGCGGTACATAGACCTTAGGGTAGCATAGTCATCATCGTCTCCCTGTACCGAAGTATTTAAACCGGCCATAATTCTCTTCAGATTTTCGACACCCAGTGCACTTGCCTTCATACTGTTGTCGCCGATGTCTTCACTTTGTACCCTTGGGTCATTTTTTTCCTCTTCATCATAATAGAAGAAACGTGGATCTTTTCTTTTTTCCGACACCCAGGCACTAAGGTAATCTGCTACTTGTACAGGTGTTTTGTCTGGCATGTATTTATAACCCCATTCAATGGCATAATCATCATATACGCCAATAAACGGCAGCAGGTCTTTAGGCGTCATATTATCCTGAGGCTGTGCCGCATAGTTGTAGCGCATATAATCCATTATGGATGGGCCAAAACTATTTTTACGCACAAAATCCCTTTTGCGGATGCTGTCTACCGAATAGGAAGAACTGCCGGCAAAATTGTGCCTCAGACCTAAGGTATGCCCCACTTCATGAGCGATCACATTTTTCATTAACGAGCCCATCAGCTCCTGGCTCATGGGAATCTTAGTTGCCCTGGCATCCGTTGCAGCGCACATAGAGAAATACCAGCGTTGCAGGAGGTCCATGATGTTGTGAAAAACAGCCACATGAGACGATAAAATCTCTCCGGAACGCGGATCCACCACCTGCGGACCATAGGCATTGGCCATTTCTGAAGGCTTATAAGAAATATAGGAATACCTTGCATCTTCCATGCTGTAATCCTTATCTTCTTCAGGTGTAGGCGCCAGCTTCCCGGTGATGGCATTTTTGAATCCAATTTTCTCAAAGCTTTTACGCCAGGCATTTACACCTTCAATAAAGTAAGGAACGAGGTAGGCGGGCGTATTTCGATCAATGTAAAACACGATCGGCTTTGCAGGTTCTACCAGTTCGCCATTTTTGAATTTTTGCAGGTCCTCTGGTTTAGGCTCTATACGCCATCTATTGGCAACTGTTAGAAATTCATCTCTTTCCGGGTTAAGGTCATAATTTCTTAATCCTGTTAAAAAATACCCTATCCGTTTATCACCGTAACGATGTGCCATCGGAACCTCTGGCAGTAAAAACCAGGAGGCGCCGACTTCCCACATGGTGGGATTTGACTCTTGCTTTTTTGGTGCAGTACCCGGGGCGCCTGGTGCTTCCGGCGCTGCCGTACCTTCTGAATAACTTTTGATGGAACGGAAAACGATGTTGTTTTCAAATACGCTTACGCCGAGGATTTTGGACTTCTGCGCTTCGAAACCACCGAGTTTTAATTCTGTGGCGGCTCCTTTTAAGGAGAAAAAATCATTGTCGCCGGCAAACATCGAGGTGATATCGATCACGGAACTCGACTTTCCAGCAGCCACTACATCAAAGGCGAGCAGACTGGGTACCAATCTTGATTTAACGACATTAAAATATAAACCAACAGTATCATTGGCCTGTACAAATTCAGGAATGATCAGATTTAACTTGCCATTAGTTCCTTTGGTAAACCGGATCACACGATCGTTTACGGCATCGCCTGCAAAGCCAAAACGCATGGCCGGGTTTCTTTTACGCTGTGCTGAACCACGGATAATGGTGATGCTGGTAAGGATATCCCTGCCCAGCAGCTGATCGGGAATTTCGATGTAATATTTATCATCCTGTGCGTAAATATTGAACATTCCTTTATAGGCCTTGGCAGCAGGTTTAATAAAGGTACCGAGATCCGGTACCTTTATTTCTGATTGCGCATGTGTACATACTACAGTAGTAAGCAATAGCGCAATACCCAGGCACAATTTTCTTATAATAATTTTCATTCGTGTGTTTTTTAAATCTTTTAGAGGCCTCTGGTAGCGTTGCCGATCAGCTGAAGGTCTACCCCATATTCACTGATAAAATAGTTTCTAACGATATTATACCGCCTTTTTATCTGGCCTGCAGTATCTTTTGTAGTATTAAGCATTCCGGCTGGGGTGCTGTCTGTATTTGCTACCGAAGCATTTAACTGCGGGGTAGAATAAGTAACCATTGCAGTAATATAGGCATTCCAGTCTGACTGGGCTGAAATGTTTGAGGTACCCATAATTATTCCCCTGCTATACGCTTGGGCAAGGGTAGTTACATTGCTCATGTAATCAGCACTACTGGCGAAGTCTGAAGTTGGTGCACATAATCCCCTGGCAAAAATGCTTTGCATGAAGATTAGATTCACCTTATAAATAAAGGCCCGCTGCTCAGCGGTAGTCATGGAGCTTACAGTTGCATCCCCATAATTTACCTGAATGTTATCGTAATTGTAAAAAGCCGCTACTTTTTTTGTTCCTTTCGAAGCAGTATATACTGGCGTAAAAACATAGGTGGTAAAAACAGAATCAACCTTTTTGCAAAGCATGATCTTTACCGGGAGAAACTGTTTGAGAAATTTATCTGTGTAAAAATCAAACCACTTACTTTTGATCAGTGCCAGTTGAGCTGCCACGTATGCCGGGTCTGACTGTTCCACTTCTGCCCCGGAAGACCACGTGCCGTTCGTTGCCACTGGTTTTTTAAAGCCGGTTGGTGTCCAATACACATCCTTTTCAGAGAATTTGTATAACATATATGTGCCGTAAGCTTTATAATAGCTTACTATTGTCTGATCGAATGCATTATTTCCTTGAGGAACTTTATAAGTATCATCTATACCAGAGGGTGTGAGTTGCTCTTCGTCTTTTTTGCAAGAGGCGATCATAATTGCCACCATTAGGGCAAATAGGATTAACAAGTTTTGTTTCATCATTTTTTGATTTTCGTAAATGATTGTTATTACGGATTTTGAGAAAGATCCGGGTTATTATTCAAAGCGTTAAACGGAATCGGGAGCGCATAAAGCGAACTGTTTGCAGGCAGGGTATAAACAGTAGATACGCCGTCTGCACCGGTGAAGTTATGCGTCACCGGAATGGCCCATCTTCTGATATCTTGCCACCTGGAGCCATTCTCTAAAGCCATCTCCCTTCTGCGTTCAAGCTGATAAAAATTTAAAAGAGCCTGTCCGTCCGTAATGGATACCGGGATATATGCGGTATTTCTGGTATCATAGCGATTACTTCTTAAGTAGTTAAGGTCAGAGAGGGCCTTCGTACGATCTGCATCATTCCCTGTTTGGATAAATCGCCTGATTAAGGCTTCTGCTCTGTTGAGGTATACCTCCGACACCCGAAACCCAGTACTTCCACCAACCGAATTCGCAGAAGATTTTGCCGATGCATACGGCACAGAACCATTCTTTGTAAAATACATCTGATAGCGTAAATCTCCATAGTTTGAACTGTTCGGTCCTTGTTCATAAAGTGAAGTTAAAGCCGGCGAGGCACTAAATGGCGGTAAAGCTCCTGTAGTTAAAGATGCAAAATAGGTCACATCTAATCTGGAGTTCCCTCCGTGTACCCATAAAACTTCTACGTTCCCGGGATCGAAAATACCCGTGCCTGAAATCACATTAGTGCCTGTAAAAAATGAAGTAAGTGATGTTAGCGTGCTCTTTTCTGCCAACACCAGCTCCGCATAACGAATTACTTTATCCAAATCTTCACTCCTACCTTTCAACAGATAGAATCTTGATAAAAATGCGTTTGCTGCCGGAGCTCCTATCCGGTATGGTGTGGTTACTACAGCATTAGCCTTCAAAAGATCAGCAGCTTCCAGCAGATCCTTTTCAATCTGGTCATAAGTTTGTTTTAATGTCGGCCGAGAAAGTCCACCATCCCTGATTTGACTGCTTAAAATCAGCGGAACGCCTAACGCTGTTTCCGGATTGACACCGTTACCACTAAACGGTAAACTGTATGTGGTAACCAATTTAAAGAGGTAATAAGATCTTAAAAATAAGCATTGTCCTTTAATAAAATTCTTTGCTTGCTCCGTTCCCGAAACATTAGCCAGCTGATCGAGTACAACATTACATCCTTTAATTTTACTATAACAGATCTCATAAAAATTCGCCCCGGTTGGTATTATACTGCCGGCATCAAACATTGTCGGATTAAATGTGAACATGGCTGTACCATTGTTAAAAGGCGTAACATAATTGGAAACAGGTACTCCATTAACATTCGCAAGCCCGTTACTTTGTACATCATCGGTTAACAAATCCAGATTATCAATTCTCGAGAGATAGGGATAGGCATCGCTATACATTAACGCTGTAAGATCATCAGTTGTACTGGGACGCATCTCGTCCTGACTATATTCTGTTAAAAATTTTTTGCATGAACCTAATACTGAACTCAACAATATCAGGGAATATATCATAAGCTTTTTCATATGTATGTTATAAACTTAAGTTCAAATTAAAGGTAAATGTTCTGGTTCTTGGTTGCTGTCCGGTAGCCACTTCTGCATCAAGGCCATTAAAATCCTTACTATTAATGGCAAAAACATTAGATACACCCGCACCGATATTAATGTTCTTGGTTTTCAATCTTTGGACGATAGAAGCGGGGAGCGTATAACTCAAATTGATATTATTGCAACGTAATGCAGTGGCACTTACCACGCGGGCGGTACTATAATTGTACATTTCAAATGGCGTTGGCGAAACCCCGCCAGAAATACTTGTTCTTCCCGGTAAAGTCACTGAAGGGACTGAACTATCGGGTAATCGCGGTACGCTACCATTTGGATTAGATATAGACCAGCGGTCTAACAACTGACGTGATAAGTTCTGATATTCTGTGGGAAGGTTATTCACGAGCGTGTACAGCGGAGACAGGAATTTCTTGCCACCAACCTGCAGATAAAAACTCGAACTTATTGTTAACATCTTATAACGAAAGTTCATACCCAAACCAGATATAAAGTCAGGGTCTAGCTTACCTACATACTCCATGTAAGATGTTGGATCTTTAGGGTCAGCATTTGGGTTCACAGAAAGGTCAAAAGTCGGATACCCGTTCGTCGGATCTATTCCTGTATTTTTGAAAGCATAAAGTGCAGATACTGGTCTACCAAGCGCAGTTAACGACCCGGTAACTGCCGTTCTCCAGCTAACAAGCTGAGGACTCACTTTTACAACACTGTTTATATTCTTTGAAGTATTCAGTGTAACATTCCAACTAAAATTTTTAGTGCGTACCGGAACAAAGCTAGCTGCAACTTCATAACCTTTATTGTTGATGGCCCCACCATTAACAAGCGTATTGGTAACCCCATATTCTAAAGGCACGCTCAAACTGGTAATCAATTCGCGGCCACGTTTATTGTAATACTCAAATGATCCGGATACCTTATTGTTAAAAATACTAAAATTAAGGCCTAAATTCATGCTTGAATTTTGCTCCCATCTCAAATCTCCATATGGTAAAGAGCTGATGGTCAATAAACTTTCTCCCGTATAGGTATCGGTACCGCTGGATGTTGCACCTGTAGGTGTTTTAATAATCAGATCGGGACTTACATTAGCTGCAATGTTTCTTTGATAGCCAAAGGTACCGCTAACGCTCAGGTCAGATAGCCAATATGATTTTTTAAACCATTTTTCATTGGCAACGTTCCATTTCAAACCTCCAGCCCAAACCGGATTAAATTTTTCACCTGTAAATTGTCCGAATCGGTTTGAGCGATCATTCCTTATGCTGGCATTTACTACGTAACGGCTATCAAATGTATAGCTTGAGGTCAGGTAAAGTCCCATGGTATTCACCAGTCGGTCCGTCACTCTCGGAGAAAATTTGGTCGGAAAATCGCTGATCGTAGTGATTGTACCTACTGAAAAACTAGTTGGCAAAGTTGCGAATGACTTCCCCCGGTCTCTCAGGTACCCTAAAGTGGTGTTAGTATAGCCGAGATATTTTGTGCTGCTTAGCTCATGGCCAAACATAAAGTTAACTACGTGTTTCTGGTTAAATACCTTACTATAGGATAAGCTATTTCTCCAATTCCATACATTACTAGTTCCCTGGTCAATATTATATTCGCCCCCAACCGGCAATTTACTTTGCTTATAACCCGCATCTGTAGGTTTAAAAGCACCATAGTTATAATTTCTATATGCGCGGGCCACATATTCTGATTGCTCCGTTGCATAAGATTCGCCTACTGTAGAACTTGAACTGTAGCTAAACAGTGATTGGAAATTTAAACCATTGATAATCTTATAATTGGCATTAATAAATGTATTAACGGTCAATACCTTATTGCTATTACCTGTCTGACTGCTTTCATTGAGAATATTATAAGCGAATCCAGAAGCATTCGGATAATAGACAAGGCTTCCGTCTGGATTGGCGGCCCTTATCGCCCGGTTTGTACCTTTAGCATAGCCATATGGATCTACCTGGTAAAAAGCGTTGACCTGGTTCCTTGAAGCCGAAAGGCTGGCATCAATTGTTATTTTACTGGAAAGCTGAGCATTAACAGAAATTTTTCCGGTTATCCCCGTAGCATCATTTCCTCTGGCCGTGCCGGATGAGTTGTTATATCCAAAAGAGGAATAATAGCGTGTATTGGGACTGCCTCCTGAAATACTGACGTTATGCCCATGGCTAAATGGTACGCGATAAAGTAAATCGAACCAATCAGTATTAACCGTTTCCAGATCATTCACTCTCGCGTTAAATTCATCTGCAGATATTGATTTCTTAAATAAGTAATCATTCAAAGCACCCGCATAGCCCACTGTACTGTTAACGTAGGTTGCGGTAAGGCCATTGGTAAAGATTTCCCTTGATACAGCTACCCGTTCTTTAGAATTCATCAGATTCAATTTGTCCGCAGTCACTTTTTCGGTGGTACTGAAATTTGTTGAATAGCTGATTACGGGCGGACCAACCCGGCCTTTTTTAGTCGTAATCACAATTACGCCATTCCCGGCCCTTATACCGTATATTGCTGTGGCAGAGGCATCTTTTAATACTGTAACATTTTCAATATCCATTGGATTTAACCAACGGATTGAATTACCTACAAAGTTTCTGATATAATCTATATTATCAGAATTTATTTCACCATTAACATTCAGACTTTGCGCCTTAAATGGCAATGGCTCTTCCTGAATCACCCCATCAACCACCCATATTGGCTCCTGCGAACCGGATAAGGTAGAAGTTCCACGCACACGTACCGTCTGTTTGGTCCCGGTAAGGCCACTGGTATTGGTTACTACCAAACCTGCAATTTTGCCCTGTAGCGCCTGCTCAATGGTATTTACACCGTTTAAATATAAATCTTTAGCGTTTATTGTTGCTGTAGACCCTACCACGTCAGATTTTTTCAGCGTCTGGTAACCTGTCACCACCATTTCTTCCATTTCTTTAGCAGCCATGGAAAGCGTTACGTCTACCACAGATCGGTTGTTTACAGCTACCTGTTTACTTTCCATACCGATAAATGAGAAGGTCAAAGTGGCTGGTTCCTGACTGATTACATCAATCCTATACCTACCTTCCTTATCAGTAGCGGTTTTTACATTTAGTTCTTTTGATAATACGGTTACGCCAGGAAGCGATCGATTATCGGTATCTGTTACCCTACCTGTAACTAAGCGGTATTTACCGGCTGGTATGGATGCTGGCGCCCCCATTTGTTGAGTGGGTTTTGATTTAACCACAATCGTTTTATTCTTAACAGAATAACTTAAGGGCTGATCTCTAAAACACGCAGCCAATGCACTCTCCAACGATGCGTTTTTTACATTTATGGTTACCGGCGTGCTTTCGCCAATATGGCTGGAAGTGTATACGAAATCGTACCCTGTCTGTTTTCTGATCTCTTTAAAAACATCTACAATTTTTGCATTACTTTTTGATAGGGTAACCGTTTGTGCTTTACTGCTACCTAACTGAAAGGCGAAAATGGCAAACAAAAGTATGGCTACCTTTGCTATAAAGCCCATATTTTGCCCAGAACGATTTGCGCAAGGCTTATCGTCCATTGAAATGGATTTTTTCATACATTTGAATTGAATACCAGATGCGGGCGCATTGGTACCCTGGTTAGTTTGGTTGTTTGGTTTAGTTGAAAATCATTCTTCGTTTATACCGCTCCAAATTTACTGCCGGGGGTGCTTCATCTCACCTCCGGTCCTTTTTAGAACGTGTTTGTGTAAAATTTATGGCATCACGATCACCCTCCTTCCTTCAATTTTGAAATGTACTCCACCTGTTTCTTCAAGCGATGAAAGCACATCCTGCAAGGGTTTATTTCTGGAAATGGCCCCGCCAAAATTTTCCTTTGTAACCGGCCCATTATAAACCACTTCTATATTGTACCACCTGGCAATATCCTGCATAATCCGGTCTATACCCTCATTTGTAAACTGAAAATTTCCGTTTTTCCAGGCAATGGCCTCTTCTACATCAACTTTATTTACATTGATAAGTCCATTAACAACTGTTGCCTGCTCGCCGGGAACTAACTTTCTGGTATTATTCCCATCAGCAACCCTTACGCTGCCCTCAAGTAATGTTGTTTTAAGTGCTGGTTCACTGTTGTAAGCCCTTACATTAAAATGGGTACCCAGTACCTTTATAGATTTATTGTTAACAGTAATGATAAATGGCTTCCGTTGTTTAACACCATGCACAGATGTGTTTACTTTTGCTACCTCAAAGTAAGCCTCGCCCTGTAGTTTCAAACGCCGCTCCGGGTTTGATGAAAAGTTTGCAGCCAGTAAAATACTACTTGATGCATTAAGCCAAACCTTTGTACCATCTGGCAGTTCTACCTGGTAAGTACCTCCATTTGGTGTTTTAATCTCCAACTCTTTCGTTACAGCACTCGTTTTATCTAATGCAATTCCACTACCATCTATATATTCCAGATTAGCGGAATCGATTTTTAAGCCTAACTTATTGTTACTTAACTGCAAAATCTTTCCGTTGGATAGTTTCAGAGTAGCCGTATTCGTTCCAGGTAAAATTTCGGACTTGGTTTTTTCGGTTGAAGTGAGCAAGCTAATCCACCCCGATTGGTAAGCGAAAAAGCCAAAAGCGAACACCAGTATGGCTGCCGCACTTGTAAACCAGATGGGAAAAAGTTTAGAGCGTATAGGTTTTACTTTTTCATCTTCAAGCCCAAAGCTTATTTTGGAATAAAGATTTTTTTGTAGCTCATCAAAACCGGTGTAGTTGGTTTCACGAAGATCGAGCTCTTCATCATTAAAAGAGGCATACCATTGCTCGTAAAAGGCTTTTTCTTCTGGCGTAGCAGTTCCTTTTTGCCACTTATATGCAATTTCTGGTATAGAGTAGGTTTTATCGCGTTGATCCAATTGTTTGTTGATTTAACATATAGTCACATCAACAAGGCCTAACCCTATATCATATTTAAAATAAATTTTAGCGTGTGTTTAAATTTTAAATAAAATTATTCTGCATGTCAATCTGAGCATAATCGAAGACTATTTAAACGCACTAATAAATGCAATCGACTACGCTACCATAAACAGAATCCATTAGCACGGTCGTCATTCTTTAAGAAGCAATAGTTTTGGGAACAAATGTTGATTTTTCCGCTCTTTGCCGCGGGGGCATGGTAGTTTTTCACAGTTTATGCTGTTTTTTATTGGTGTTCAAGAATGCTGTGCATTTTGGAGCGCCAAAGTACCCAAAGCGCTTTGTCAATCCAGCAATGTGGCTTCTCACCGCCCAGGCTCATCAAAAAAACAGTGGCACTTCGTTTTGTGTTCAATTTATATTAAATTTTGAATTCAATTGCTAATGAACACAAAACCACTGCGTTTCAGGTTTGGCAATGCTATTTGGGCATTGCCAAACCCGTTTTTTTGATCCTCCCGCCACTTGGGATTGACGGCGTCCTTCGGTAAAGACTATGGTTTATTAAAGTCAGCTAGCATAATGCCCAAACCATTCTTAAAAAAGATGTGTCCACACGATAGGCGCAGGCGGGAACCATGCTTGCTCAGCGAAGCTAATCCTAAAGCGCTTGCATTAGCAAAAAAATCTGTCTTTTATATTGATTTTTATGAAATAAATTATTTCTACCATTTACAGATTCCAAAAAAAAGGTCGTCATTGCGAGGAGGAACGATGAAGCAATCTATCATGCTAGTGATCCTTGCTATAAAGATTGCTTCGTCGGCTAAAAAAGCCTTCTCGCAATGACGATCCCTCGGGGAGATTTATTTCCATTAAATCCTACTGTCTTTTATATTGATTTATAAAATAACTTATGCCTACCATTGACAGGACACCAATAGAACGGTCGTCATCTCGACTGTAGCGCAGCGAAATGGAGAGATTTATTTAGTTAGATTTAGCTTCGCTGAGCCTTCGGGTTCTCGACTGCGTTGCACTCCGCTCGAAATGACGCTAACTCGAGGGATTTTTACGCGTAGATTAATACTGTCATTTATATTGATTTTTATGAAATAAATTATTCCTCAGGGTAACACCAAAAGGCCATTTAACATTTGTTGTAAAAATTTAACAGGCTCTTATTTTGACAGCAGATACAAAATTAATGGCAATCCCGCGCCTAATTTATCCTTCAAAATTTTAAGCGCCCTGGTGATGTGGGCTTCAACTGTTTTTTCCGATACATTTAATTCTTCAGCTATTGCTGCATTTGATTTATAGTCTTCCCTGCTCATTTTAAAAATTAAACGGCATTTAAGCGGGAGCTCATTGATATGTTTATCTAATTCCTGCCTCAATTCACGTTCTGAAAACCATAACTCGGTACTGTCTATACCCAGTTCTGCAATGTCCTCCAGCGAATTTCCTTTCTCTGCATAAAAATATCCCCTGCTTTGCTTATTAATTACCTGGTATTTGGTTGCTGCACTTAAATAAGTACGCAGGCTATACCTGATCTGCAGATTGGAACGCCGTTTCCAAAGACTTAAAAATACTTCCTGTACAACTTCTTCGGCCTCTGCCTGGTTAGCCAGACGATGGTAGGCTACAGCAAATACTTTATCCCAAAACCTACGGTATATCTCTGTAAAAGCCCCTTGATCGCCATGTTGTATATGGGAAATTAGCTGGGCATCCGAAAAAGATTCATAGCTATTCATGGCCTTTGGGAAAGTTTAAGCAAATTAACTTATAAAACACCAAAAACCAGCATATGCAGATATTATTTCGGTAAAAGTATATTTATTAGCAACAGCGGACCGTGTTTACAGTAAAAATGTAATGTTTACAAGTACGAAATAGAACTCATTTGTACTTTCTCCGGAACTGGCGACTGGAAAAGCAGATGAATAAACAGCAGTACAAGTAAAAAGTGTACTGCCAATATTCTAGTCATATTTTTTCATTGATTTCTTTAAAATGTATGTTAAAAAACATGCGCCGATTAGCGCATGCCTTTACTGGATTTAACGTTAATGGTAATAATATCTCGTTCATGCCCAGAAGCTGACAGAGCATTTTCACTACCAGGGCATGAACAATTATGGATCAAATTATATTAAACAATAGCCCCATTTATTTTAAACACATAGGCAAGGGAGCCAGGTGCTTGTTCAGGAAGCTTAATTTTTAAGCCCGCTCCTGTCTGTTCAAATTCAATTGACCCGGGATAACCTAGTAAACTTACCTTCTGTATTTTATTGGCTTTGTTTGATGCCAGACTTTCTATAAGAGCTGTTCTATCTGAAGGCCAGCCCAACATCGCGGCAAATAAATCTTTACCTTTAGTGGTAAAACGGAAATCTTTGTGACCAAATGTTACGCCACCTTCATTAAATCCTTGTGCACTAATCGGTTTGGCTGATGCAATGGCCGGACCTTCACCAAACGAAGTCCAAGGGCGGGTACTGTAAATGCATTCACTATTTTGCTGCATCCAATCGGTTATGCCTTCCACTACTGCCCGTTCTTTTTCATCTATGGTACCATTGCCCCTTACCGGGATATTCAACATCAGGTTACCATTTTTGCTCACCACATCCAGTAGCATATGAATAACCGTTTTGGCATTTTTGTAACGGTTTTGGTCATAAATGGAGCGGTCATAATGCCAGGCACCAATACAGGTATCGGTTTGGAAAGGTTCTGCAGAAATACCATTGGTTTGTCCGCGCTCAATGTCCCACACCATACATTTACGCTGCTGCTCGTTTAATACCTTACCGAACAACACGGCTTCCAGTTTGCCATATTTTTTGATGCTTTGATTGTACATGTGCGCAGCAATCCGTAACCCAGCATCGCTAATCGGATATAATGGTAATACTGTATCATCAAAATAAACCACATCCGCTTCATATTTATCTAAAAGCTCGATGGTACGTTTATAAAATTTTTCGCAATAAGCTTTGGAAGGTACCGAAGCGCCATTTCCCCAGGCCCATTGACTATGAATCATCCCATTATCTTCACTGTTTTTACTAAGCGCGTGATTTTGCTCATAAAGTTCCTGCGGGTCGAATCCTTCCCACCACTTTCCTTTGCCGTCTGCCTTGGTTACTTTTCCGTCATAAGGAATGCCCGCCATTGGCCCATGTTTATCCGCACGTTGTGCGGTTTCCATCCAGCTCCAGGCATGCGCTGCGTGCACACTTACACCAAAACGGAGATCATTATTTTTAGCTGCCTTTGCCCAACCTGCAATGATATCCTTCTTAGGACCGATCTTTGTTGAATTCCATTTTTGATGCGTGCTGTTAAACATATCAAAATTGTCGTGGTGGTTGGCCATAGCCATAAAATATTTGGCACCTGCTTTTTTATACAAACCAACCAGTTCTTCTGGATCCCATTGATCTGCTTTCCAATCATTAATCACATCTTTAAAGCCAAATTTAGCGGGGTGACCGTATTTTTTTACATGATAATTGTATTTGGCGCTCCCTTCCATGTACATTTCGCGGGCATACCAATCGCCAAATTCTGGCTGACACTGCGGACCCCAATGCGCCCACATACCAAATTTGGCATCGCGAAACCATTCAGGTGTTTTATATTGAGATAGAGAATCCCAGGTAGGCTTAAACAGACCGGCTGCATAAGGTGCATTAAGGAGTTGACCAGCATAACTTTTAGATAGGTATAGCGATGATAAACTCAAAGCTATGCCTTTAATTAAGGTTCTTCTTTTCATGTTGTGTTGATTTTTTGCATAACCTTATTCAGCAAGAATAAGATTCTGCTAATCGGCTTGATCTATTTGGTTAAAACTAAGGCATCGTCAGATACCTACATATCAACCAAAATTAATTGACTTTCTATTAAAAAAATTAAATAAATAAGACTTTTTTTTGTACAAATCCGACATTTTCATTTTTTTAATATCATTTCAAACACAAGATGATTTGAAAAATCCTTGCAAATTTCACCAAGCAAACCCTTTAAAATACAGCTTCGTCTTTTACAGTTTACGAGCAAGTTCTGATCCTATAAATTTGATAATCTTAAACTTGCGACTAAACATACCTAACATACGCAAAGGTATATGATAAATATATCCTGCTATTATAAAGCTTTAAACTATAAATTATACCTTAGAGCCAAATCCGTAAAAGTGAAGTATATTTTTATAGTATAAATATGTATAGTTGTTCGATGAATTTAAAGCTATAACCTTATCGGAAAAATTTAAAAAAATACAGTTATAAAATCGCTTTAGGCTTGCCATGCATAATACTTTAATGTTATAGTCAAACATTTTTGGAATAAACAAGGTTAGTTTGATAGATGAATATTAAATCAAATAACGGGATATTTAGAACGGTTACCTCAATTATCCTTTATACAGCCGGACTTATTATTTTACTCTGGTTTCTGCTAAAAATCTTAAGCATAGTGCTACTGGGTATTTTTGCTATCGTTTTAGGACTAATCATCAATGCTCCGGTAAGTCGCCTTGAGAAAAAAGGAATGAAGCGCTGGCTGGCCTGCCTGATTGTATTTTTTATCATTTTTGGAATTACTGCGCTCCTTATCTGGATGGTGGTTCCACATATGAGTAACCAGCTGGATGTGCTCATTGGCAACCTGCCTAAGTATTATGCCAGCATATCGGGCTATCTGGATTCATTGTTGCGAAAATTTCCTGAATTGAGGAAGGAAATGAGTGAGGGAGGTTCGTCGATTTCGTCTGCAATTCCTTCCATAGGCAATACAGTTATGGGGATTGGAAACTTTTCATTTTCAATCCTGGGCGGCATTTTCGTATTCATCGTATTTATTTGTATGGTCGTATTTTTCGTAGGAAACCCAAAACCAATTATCGAGCTTTACCTCACCGTATTTCCCGTAAAACAAAGGGGAAAAGCCGAAAATGCAATGAAACACACTTCGGTTATGCTCGTAGGCTGGATGAAATCCAATCTCATTGGTGGCGCTATAGAGGCGGTACTCGTATATGGTTTTCTTACCCTGATGAATGTTCCAGGTGCATTGGTATGGGCAGCATTAGCCTTCTTTTCAGAGCTTATCCCAAAAATAGGATTCTACATTATGGCCATCCCCCCAACTTTAGTTGCACTCTCTGTTAGCCCTGCAACTGCGCTTTGGTGCCTCGTATTCTTTTTGTTGCTGAACGAGCTGATTTCTGATTTTTTAATGCCAAAACTTCGGTCCTCGACAATGAATATCCACCCCATGTCGTCACTGTTTCTTTTGTTGGCCATGGGAACGGCATTTGGATTGACGGGAGCGCTACTTTCAACACCGCTTGCGGCAATTATTAAAGCCTATTATGAAGAATTTTATTTGCGCCAGTTTCCTGAAGATCCACAATTGGAACAACGGACGAACGAAATTATTTATTGATTTTCTATGAAGTCATGTATAATTAATATTTAACCAAAAAATTATTTGATCATATCAGCATCAAAGCCCTTCCATGATTTTAAATAATCTTTGAAGTAATTGCTGATCAGGCCGCTATAGTAATCGCCGCTTACTTCATGAGCGATACCCGGCAGAATCATTAAGTCAAATCTTTTATTGTTTTTAATCAGGGCATTGGCTAAGCGTATGGTATTTGCAGGATGTACATTATTATCCATGTCGCCAGTTACCAATAAAAGTCGCCCTTTTAAATTTTTAGCCAATTCTATGTTTGTTGGTGCACTGCTACTAAATGAAGCGTGCAATTTACCCAGTGATTCTACAGTAGTGGGTTTAGTTTGCTCAACACCCTGGTACGTTTCAGTCCAGAATTTCCCGTAAATGTTATTATCGTGGTTACCAGATGACGACACCCCGACTTTGAAAAAATCCGGATAGGTCATCATTGCCGCGGCGGTCATAAAACCTCCGCCGGAATGCCCATAAATACCCACCCGGTCTAAGTCCATATAAGTGTAAATTTCAGCCAGTTGTTCTACTACATACTTACAATCCGCTAGTGCATAGTCACGTAAATTGCCGTGTCCAAACGTATAGAAATCCCGGCCGCGAAGCGGCGATGATCCCCTATAACCAAATTGCAGTACAATAAAACCCAGATCGGCAAGTTTCGCATTGTTGCTCGGCGTAATATCAAAGCCTTGTGGTATACCATCAACCTGAGGTCCCGGATACACATTACAAATTACCGGATATTTCTGATGAGGATCAAAATCAGCCGGTGTATAGATGATTCCATATAAATCTGTGATATGATCAGCCGCCTTAACTTTTTGCAGTATAGGTGCGTTTAAACCATAGTCTTTTAAAGTACGATGATCCAACATCGGAATGAATGCCCGCGCTTTCCCATTCATATCTCTTATTTCACATTTGGGTAAAAGATCGACAGCCGAATATTGGTCAATGATAAATTTTTTGTCCAGGGACAACATAATGGAATGATCCCCCTGACCTGGCGTTAATTCAACAAACCCAGAGCCGTCCAGGTTAACTTTATAAAATTTTTTATGATACGGGTTACTGGCCGATTTGTACCCAAAGCCTTCGAGAATCAGGTAACGCGCCTTGGCATCTAGATGAACAATATTGCCAGCAACGAAATCACCTTTGGTAATGGCGTTCTTCAACTTACCTTTATGGTCATACAAATAGTAGGCTCCTTTACCTGTGCGTTCAGACCACCATATAACCTCCTTACCTTCGTTAATCACCGTGTAGGTCTGCAATTGGTCGTTTAGAATCGGTTTTCCAACTTCAGTAATCAATACGGTAGTCTTGAAGGTATAAGTATCTACCCGACATAGTTGGATCGTATCTACCGTGCGGCTCTCTCTTGTGAAATAGATTCCCCCTGATTGTTGGTTTTGATTCATTTTTACTTCCTGGTCCGGAAAACGATCAATATTTATTTGTCGCATTTTCGCACTGTCTGCGTTTAATAGCCACAACTCATATTGGGTAACATTTTCGTCACCAGGCAATTCGTATTTATAATCTACACGAAGGGGGGCATACAGTGCCAGGCTATTGATCAAGCTCAGGTCTCTCACTTTACGTTGATCCGAACGTAGCGCAAAGCCAATATGCGTATTGCCTAACCATTCGCCCAGCCATGCGCCGTGCTGCCCTCTCATTTGGTTAGAGACGGTTTTCCGTGCGAATGAATAATTGGGATTTCCGTCGCGAGTCAATTGAACCACGGAATCCTTTCCCAAGGCCCCTGATTTTTTTAAGAAAAGATTATGGTTGTCTGCATAAATACCATATGTGCGATCCTTTGTATATAATGTCCAGATATCGTTACGGGGTACTCGACTGATAGATTGAGGGCTACTGGCAGGGTGACTTGCAATAGGTTCGGTGAAAATTCCTTTCTTCAAATCGTACTGCAATGTTGTTCCCTGTACACTGCATAATAAGATGTAAGGGTTCGTTTTCGAAACACCTTGAATACTGAAATCTACTTTCATGGGGTGCACTGACTGTGAAAGGTAGGCAGCGCTAAGTTCCACCAATTCGTTTCCATCAAACAACCGGATATTTTTGCTATGATCAGGATCGGCTAAATAAAATGTTTTTAATCCAGAGGAAGCGGTAGTTTTATAAAGTACAAAGTTGCTGTTAAAGATCCATGAAGGATAAATGAGTGCCGTGGCAATTACCTTACGTACTGAGTCTCTTTGTAAGTTGGTCCAAACCTTTTTATCTTTGGTAAATGAGGTGGGTTGTTGTTGAGCTTGCGTAATAGAACAAACCACAGCTAAAATTGACGCCAGACCGATTCTGCTGGCGGATAATGATATCATATGTATAAGATTTTTTAGCTACTAAAATTCACGTATTCTCATAGCTACCGATTAAAGTGCAAGTATAAGAAAATAGTGATGCATTCTACAGTCAGCTATGCTTTCCAAAGTGTCCAAAATTCCTAAAAAATTTGCGCGAAGCCTTACAAATTTCCGGATGGATACATCATCCATGATAAATTACCTGGAGGGCAGGCAGGTATTGGCACCAAAGCTGTTAACCGATCTCCAATCAATCTGTTTTTTCTAATACAGCGCAAAATACTTAGCAGCTGAACATGTATTCAGGATAAAAGATGTAGACTATTACATCATAAAAAATATTCAACAGTTTGAAAGAAAAAACATCTCAGTGCTATAAGTTTTAGTTAACCCTTTTTAAATGGATATACTTCAAATCACATTCAGCAATCTTCACATACCGGTTCATTGCATTTCCTGTGTTTTGAATAACAACTTCACCATCACTTAACAAACCCTGAAGAATGGTCGGCAGGTTATTATTTCCAGAAAAACTTTCTCCATCTTCATCCTTTGTCACATCGCCGCTGTCTTCATCCCATTCAATCCCATGGAAATTGATATAAACTAATTTTTCATCTAAGTTTCTACCGAAGGTTACTTTGCCATTTAGATTTCTTGCAGCACTTTTAAAATGGTAGTGATACTCGCCCCTGCTTTTGGAGATGGTGATGCTCAAAGCGCATTTGTCCTCTTCATCTACCCGATAATTGCCGATAAGCTTACTGGGCAACGGTGGGATATTTCTATTTGTTGGTATTAATTGTATGGAATATACTTTTTTTGAGGATAAACTTTCCCATTTACCATTGAAACTGCCTTGATTGAACTTACCAGTAATTTTTGCTTTTTTTACATTTTGGTAATCCAGCTCATAAATAGTAGCGTTACCATTAATTACGTTTCCTGCAAGCTTAATTTCTATACCTACGTTTTCATAGTAGTAAAAACCACTAAGCTTCCCGTTGTTATTTTTTAAGCTAAATACAACCCCGGTTTTACTTCCTAATTTCCCTGTAAAGTTGCTGTTAAAATTTTGTAGAATAGTTGCTGATACGCTATTTGCAAAAACAAGAAAACCTAAAAACAGGATAACAGAGAAATGATTTTTCATATTTAATTCCTTTCATCAAATTGCACCCAATCTTTAAGAAGATAGATAGCTGTAGGTTTAATATCAGTATCCTTAACCAAATGTGCTTCTACAAAAGCGCCAGCTTTCCTAACATATTTAATTTTGGTATCCTGCATAGCTCCTGAGTAATAATAAGCACCAAATGGACACTTATAGGGGTTATTTTCAACGTCTGAAGTGAAAACCGAGAATAAAATCATCTTTCTGGAGTTGGTATCTGGTTTTTGGTAACCAAAAATTCGATAATCTGCCCTAATATTTTCATAAACGGTCAGTGAGCTGTCGCTGAGGTTGATCGTTGCCTTTTGAAAAAATGCCTCACTCATTTGTGTGTCTTTGTCATTTCTTATGGTATCTTTTTTTACTGTTTTTTTAACAGGGATACTATCTGGTTTAACCGCAGCTACGCCATCCGTTACAGTTTTTATAGTATCTGTTGTTGTATTCGCCATTTCCGTAGTTGGCGTATTCCGGCAACCCAAAAATGTAACTATCACTAACGCAGCTATGATATTTTTCATACTTTTTAAGCTATTATTTTATCCAGGTACCCGTTCGGCTGTATATTTTGCCTAATGCACCATATTTATCCCTTTTTCTTATAATCCTTAACTTTCACCGATTTCCCATTCTCAATTTTGTATTCTTCATAATGAATATATGGATCGTTTTCATAAACACGTTCTGCCTTTTCTAAGCATAAATTTCCGTTTTGCCAACGATAGTACATCGTTCCTTCATTTCCCCTACCATCAGCATCATATTTATAAATTAGTTTTTTTGCTGCATCAAAAAATACAACGCCCAAATCATTTAAGTTTTTGTTTTTTATAAAGCCTTTACGCTTTACATCATACACGAAATATACGTAACCATAATCGTTTTTTATCCTATCGGGATAATAAATGGGTACTTTTATATCCAGATAACCGTCGAAATTTACATCTTCCAATTCCAAGTCATCTTTAACTAAATCATGTACATCAAAATCATGAAGGATCCACCTGGAACTTTTATTTACATTAATTTTTAAGGAGCGCAAAGTGAAATAATCCGCCGCATTTTCGGGCATGTTATCATCGGGTTGATTCTTCGACATGATAAAATCGAAGCCTAGCGGATTAAAAGCCTGCAAATGTTCGCGACACTGCAATTTCACGCCCAGCATATTTTCTGTATTCCGTATTGTTTTGCCCCAACTACCCGATAACGACGTTTGCGCTGCATAAGCCATTCTGAAATAACCCGTAGTTTCAATTTTTTTTGATTTAGCGTTATATGCACTTTCTTTGAGCAGCATTTGGCCGTTTCTTAAAGTTCCCTCTAAATAGAGTTTGCTATTGTAACCACTTTTGATATAATAATACTCACCAGAAATACTGTCGTTATAGCTGTTTAAACTCAGTTTCATTTCTATTGGGAATTTTCCAATGTTACCTGTAAAGTTTAAATTGGCAGTTACCTTTGCTTTCTGTGCATAGGCCTGACCAAAAATCGCTGAAAGTAATATTAAAAGTATTGTTTTTACCATTTATCTTCTTCTTATTATGTACCTCTATTTATTTAGAGCGCTGCAGTTATTATGCTTCACAAATAAAAGTATAAAATAATATGATATCGGACATCAGCTCTGGAAAGACAATTTTGAATAATTGTGGCCAAATGACTGGATTACATGGTGAATCTACAAACCTGGCATGACGTATATTTCAATAAAAAAGCTTCCCATTTTCATAAGAAGCTTTATAGTCCCCGCTGGCACTTTTAACCATTAACTGTGAGCATAAAGCGAATTTTTAGGACCTAATTATACCTTCTTGAGGGATTTGATTAAAGCGATGCGCTTGTAAGCGGTCGTATTCCTTCACATAATCCGGGTGTTCCGTGCCCATCACCCTATCCCAGATCCTGAAATACAAGCCATAATTCCCCTTAAATTTGCTGTGATGCAGGTTATGATGGACCGAACTATTCAGGATTTCGAAGGCCCATGTTGAGCGGAATCCTTTAGGCATAATTTCATAGCCCAGATGCCCATACACATTAATGATGAAGCCAGTTACAGTAAATAGTAATATCGTTAAGGGATGCATGGGTAGCAGCATCACGATTAGCACCAATACAAGTCCTTCGGTGATGGCTTCCAATATGTGAAAGCTATAGGATGTCCATGGTGAAGGATTGGTGCTCTTATGATGGACCAAATGGGCGAGTTTAAATAATTTTTTGTGATGTAGTAACCGGTGCATCCAATAAAAATAAGTGTCGTGTATAATCAGGCTCAATAGCAGCATCACACCCACATACCATATCGGGAAATCATTAATATGTGTGTAAATTCGGGTATACTGGCGTAGCGGCGTAAAAACCAAGCCAGCTGCGATGATTGAAAATACCAGTGTACTCTGCATGGAATGCCATACCTCACGGACAAAGTCTTTTTTTGTGGCCAGTTTTTGCTGAATTTTAAATTTACCCAGCTTATCGGGAATGAGCAGGTAAAACAGCGCAAAAGGAATTCCGGCGAGTATAAAATACCGGATAGCTGAAATACTAAAAATACTGATGGTGGCTTCTATTATCTTTTCCATATCTTTTATTATTGATACTCCAAAAGTATAAGACACCTGGATTTTGCGACGTTAACAAAAGATAATTTCAAGACTTAACAAAGGATAATTTATTTTACTGTTTCCCTTTTGTATACATCCTTTTGCGAATCCGGCTTAATGACACCGGCGTGATGCCAAGCATGGATGCGATGTATTTATCCGGCACGCGATTTACCAGATCGAAACGCGCTGACAGGAGTTCCCGATAACGCTCTTCCGGCGATTGTGTAACAAAGGATTCCAGCATTTTTAAGGATTCCGCAAGCATTTTCATCAAAAAAAAGTTGCGGAGCGGTTCATATTCCGGATGCGTTTTCAGAATCTCTTCCAGAACACCATAATCAATCTGCAGCAATTTCACAGGTTCCAATGCACGGTAAATAAACCTTGAGGGCTGGCGATTAATAATGGTATCATGCGACGCAATAAACTGGCCCTCCCAGCGAAGAAGAAGTGTAGCCTCATCTCCATTTTCCTTAATGGTATATGCGCGGATGACGCCGCTTTCAATAAAAGCCAGTCGACGGCTGCTTTCGCCTTCGCGGATGTAGGCTTCATTGGTTTCCAGCGATACCGGAGTGGTCATTGCAAATAACGGTTCAGTATCTGCAGGTAATACACCCGCTAAATCGAACAATAATTTTTGTAAGGTATCAATTGTACTCATGTTAAATAGAAAAATGGCATTGAGCAATTACTAAATTACAAATATCCGTCAAGCCTGCAAAAAGTATCATCAACAGCAGGTATTACCGGTATTCATTCGCATAGATTCAAAAAATTTTGGATGTACATTTTGGGAGACGTTTAAAGGATGTATGAGATAATGTCGGCTTAAGTACTACATAACCTTAAAACGTTTTATTTTTACCAGTAAAATAATTCCAGGCTGCTTTATTGATATCGGCAATTATTTTTTCATTTGTTGCTGCATTTTCTGTTGATTCCGTAACGAATACACTTATAAAATAATGTGATCCATCGGGAAGAGATATAACGCCAATATCATTTACTGCAGCAGTTATACCTTGTTTATTTGTGCCTGATGAGCCTGTTTTATGCGCAACAATGGTTTTCGTTGGAAGCTGCCCTCTCAATCGTCCTTCCCCTGTTTTGGTTTCCCGCATCACTTTCCAAATAAATTGGTGGCTTTTCTTTGAAAGGAGATTGTTTTCATCGCTATAAAATAGCTCCAGAATTTTATTAGCTGCTTTAGGTGTGGTCCAGTTTTTAAACTGTGAATTCCAGTTGCTTTGTTGTTCTTCTTCATTTATTTTTATGGATACATCCTGGATGCCAAGGTGATTGCAATACTTTTCAACAAATCCTGGACCTCCAATCATCCTCAATAAAACGTCGCAACCTACATTATCACTTTGCGAAACGGTATATGCTAAAATTTCGGATAATGGCAGGGTTACACCGCTTGGATATCGATCGCGGATAGGACTATATAAACCTGGTATTAGGTCTTTCTTGGTAATTTTAATTTTTTGACTCAAACTCAATTTCCCTTTATCAACCTGAGATAGTACAGCCAACGCAATATGGAATTTGAATACACTTTGTAAAGGAAAATGCTGGTCTCCGTTTATGAATAAAGTATCCTTTATACCTGGCCCTTTAATGGCAAGCCCTACTTTGGCATGCTTTGAAGCGATGATTTCCTGTATCCTGGTATTAAGGACGTTGGTTTGCGCAAAAACCTGATAGCAGGTGGTAAACAGCAGAAAAATGCTAAGCTTAAAGGAATGCTTCATTTGGTATTTTATTGATGATTGTTTTTGTAAGCAAAATGGCAATGCAATTTATATAATTAGCGAGATGATCTGCCATCCGATAAACCAAAGTATAAAAAATGTATGACTTAGTTTATCTCCTCAACACATTATACTTCCTAACGCTACTAACCAGGAAAAAATTTTGCGTTTTCGTAAGAATAAATAATGCTTACGATTTTCCATTTTCCCTCCGCTTTGATGAGGTGCCAGTACTCGCTTCCCCAATTCGTTATGGTATTTTCTTCCTGAAATGAATAATTGAAACTCACACTGGCAATCACATCATCATTGATGATCCTGATCTTCTCAAACTTTTCTTCCTTGCCGCCTTTTTCCATGATGTAGCGAAAAAAGTTTTCATACGTATCTTTAAAATAATTTTTACGGTTAGACGGATTAATTTCCAGCCGTTTTTGCTGTGATCTGTTTTTAACAACGCCGATCCAGACCACAGGGTTTTCATGGAAGAGACTGCTAAAAGTAGCCGAATCTTTTTGAATAATACTTTCTTTAAATTGCCAGACTACAAGTTGGATTTCCTTTTTCTCTGCATCAAAATGCTGAGCTATAGCAAAATGAGACATCAGCATAAAAATGCTTAGGCTAAGTGTTTTCATAAATTAAAGGTTTTTGTTTAGTAGCCGCGATTTAATTTTTTAAGGATTTTATTTTTGATGGCTGCAGATGGTTTCTCCAGACAGTAGCGGTAAAACAGGCCAGCCAGAATACAAAAGCTAAAACAGATCAGCAATCCAGGCGTATAGGATGCCGGAATTTTAATTTTTTCGAGAAACAACTGTACCAGATGGATAACAATTTTATGCGATAGATAAACGGAATAAGACAGGGCCGCTAATTGAGTGGTGATCATGTTAGATTTCCTACTCAGGAAAGAGGTGCCGGAAATGGCTCCTGTTACCAGTACGCCATAGCTTACCGCTACCAGCGAAAATCCAAATAGTGAAGCCTGTTGCGAATAAGCATCTCTGCAGAACCACAGGGAAAATATAATGGTTATTATCCCGGTAAAAACCAATAGGTTCCCATTCCGGTTTATTATCGTTTTGAATGTTGATGACTGAAACAATCCCCCAATCAGCACCCCAATGTACAGCCCATCTAATCTGGTATACGTGGGATAATAGATGTTCATATACCATTTTTTCCAGAAATCGGGAGTTTTCATGTATGGGAGAACATATTCATTCCAGGAAAATACACGGAGCAGTAGCGTAGATATGATCAGCAAAACAATAATAATTTTCAGGTATTTTATTTGCTTTAGCCTGATTAAAAATAGCAGCAAAACCGGAAGGGCCAGGTAAAATTGTTCTTCGATGCATAACGACCAGGCATGAGAAAAAGTTCCCTTGTTAATCACATCCAAACCAAAATTCTGCGTGAAGGAAAGAAATTTCCACAGGGGCGGCAAAGCTTCCCGTTCTCTAAATACCGGAAAACAAAAATACAGTAACAGCGTGAACAAATACGGTGGAATGATCCTGAAAAACCGTTTAGTGAAAAAGATTTTTAGCCTGATGGTTCCGTGTGTGCTGATTTCCTGTAAGAGCTGATTGGAAATCAAAAAACCACTCAATACAAAAAACAAATCAACTCCGGTCCATCCGATCCATCCAACAGTATCTACCCAGGCTGGATGCTCAAACATCTGGTAATGATATAGCAATACTAACAGGATTGCAACCGCCCGCAAATGATCCAATCCAACGAATTTTTCTTTTTCCATTCTTTTTTCTGCAATAATATATCTATTTACCATGGATATAAAACGAAGAATGCAGAAGAAGCACTTTTGCCTGCAGATAACAAATTTGCTGTTCGAATGCCAGTTCCTGCTATTCATCATCAAAGTGACTACTTCTGAGTCTAAACAGCGCATGCAAGGCTTTTTAGTAATATCTTTACGCACTGTGAGCACAATATCAAATGGAAAGTTAAGAAGAGAAATCAGCTATCAAACAGGACTCTGGATTGCTTTATTTCTTTTTGGAATATTCTGTAGTTACGGTGAGCTTGAACAGCCAGATTTCCGGGAAATATTTTACTATGATGTATGTCACTGGATCTTCCAGATTATCGGTGCCAACTGGATATACTTCTTTCTGATCCGCAGATTTTTCGAGACTAAAAAATATTTTAGCTTTAGCCTTTATTTTATGGCCGGAATATACGTTTTAGGCATACTAAACCGTATTTTTATTGTTTATGCGGCCGAACCTTTATTCGCAAATTACCCTCAGGATAGCATTACCGATATCCTAACAGATGTTAAACATCTTCTCTTTTACTACATCCTACCCATTATTTCCGGGTCTTTTATTTTTGTTTCGATGATGATCATGCTTCGGTACAGAGATGAAAAGCAAAATGCCCTGCAGCTTCAGAAAGAGAAATCGGAGCTTGAATTGAAAGCCCTGAAAGCGCAACTAAATCCACATTTCCTGTTTAACACGCTGAACAATATATATGCTTTATCCATCACCGGTTCTGCTGCCGTACCCCAATCCATCAGCCGGCTTTCTGATATCCTGGATTACCTTCTTTACCACGGACAAAAAGAAATGGTCTCCGTTTCAACAGAACTAAAAATCGTTAAGGATTACATCGCCCTCCAAATGCTGCGCTATGATGAACGCCTTACACTTGAGATGGAGGAAAAAGTAGAATTTCCCAGCCTCATTCCACCGTTACTGTATCTCTCTTTTGTAGAAAATGCTTTTAAGCATGGTGCCGAAAAAACAAGCCGTGTCGTTACTATCAGAATTTCGATTGAAACCGATGCAAATAATGTGCACTTTAAGGTAGAAAATCAGTTCTTTGCCAAATGCCAGAAGGTAGGAACCGGAATAGGATTGGAAAATACCAGAAAGCAACTTGATCTCTATTATCCGAATCAATATTCATTGGTAATAAAGAATGTAGATGACTGGTTTACAATAGAATTAATGACCCCAATAATATGACGATTAACTGTATTGTGATAGACGATGAGCCTTTGGCCATCAGGCTTCTGGAAAACCATATCGCAAAGATAGCGGAACTGAAGTTGGTGGCCACAGCAACAAATGCACTCGAAGCTTATAGAATTTTACAGACAGAGGAAGTAGATCTTTTGTTCCTGGACGTTCAGATGCCGGATCTGAACGGCATAGAATTTTTGAGGTCGCTGAATAAAAAGCCGTCTACCATTTTTACCACCGCTCACCGCGAATTTGCCATCGACGGTTTTGAGCTTGAAGCAGTAGACTACCTGCTGAAACCCATCACTTTTGAACGCTTTTTTAAATCTGTAGACAGAATTCTAAGAAATGTAAAAAAGGAAAACGAAGAAGATTTTGTGATTTTTAAGTCAGAGGGATTCAGCCGGAAGTTTTTGCTGACAGACATCCTTTATTTTGAAAGCATCGGAAATGATGTTAAGGTCGTGCTTCAGGATGAATTTATAATGGCACCTAAAATATCAATCTCCGAACTTGCATCACATCTTCAGCATAAAGGATTTTTAAGGATCCACCGTTCATTTATCATCAACCAGAATCAGGTAGCTGCCATCAGCAATCATGAAGCATTAATCGGAAAAACATCCATTCCGGTGGGCAGAAGCTTCCGGGAGCCATTCGATAACTTTGCCGGGCAATTTTCGGCAAAACGTTTGTTTTAACTAATGATTATTCCGTTAACCTAAACCTGATATAATTTATCTGGTAATAGTAAAGAAAATGGTTAGTTGAATTATTGATCCTCTTGTAGAATTATATATAAGATTAATGGATTAGAGAGTCGAAAGCTTAACCTTTGTTGGTTCCTTCAACCAGCGTTTGGCCTCCTCTATATCATAAAAAAAGCGAACGTTGGCTTTACCATCCGATACATCAAAACTTTTCTGAGCGGCAAGTTGGGCAAATATACTTGGAGAAAAAATCCAGGCAAAATCCTGAAGGCCAGCTTCGATCATCATCGGAAACCAAACCTTTCCTGCCCAGTCTGATGCCTCAGACCAATTACCAAGCACTTCCCTATTATCATTAAGTACCTTTTTAAGTCCGGATGACCTCAGCAGTTCTATCATCTGAAGCCCCCCATTTTGCACACTTTTAAAATGCTGATGCCCGGTCCAGTTTACTTCCATCCATTCCTGCTGATCGTTACAACTAATGGCAAGGTATTCATTGCTGTAATTCAACCCTTTAGCTACTGAACCTTTTATAACCGCTGTTTCGTTTAATGGAATGCGGATGTAAACTGTAGTTCCTACCCCAAGCTCACTTTCAATCCAGAATGTACCCTGATGAGCTTTAATGATTTCGGAGGAAATAAAAAGCCCCAGGCCAAGTCCGCCAAAGCGCTCCGCAGCATTATCCGATCGGTAATAACGGTCGAAAAGTTTTTCAAGCTCCCGACTATCGATCCCTATACCATGGTCTTCGACAGCTATGATGATCGATTCCTGTTCAACTTTGAACGTAACATTCACCACATCTGCATGGGGAGAGTATTTAACCGCGTTACTGAGTAAATTATCAATTACCTGCTCTATCCTGAAACGATCAGCATATATGTTAATATGTTCGGCTTCATTAAAGATGATGCGATGCGTAGTAACGCTTAGCTGAAGATTTCCGCAGCACTCCTTTAACAACTCATTAAGATTAAAAATGGATTTATTAAACTGGAGCTTACCTGCATTGATCTTGCTAACGTCCAGCAAATCATTAATCAGGCTCTCGAGTTTAGTCGTAGCGGTGTCTACTTTTTGTAGGTAAGATTTTGCTCTCTCAAGATCATTAGTTCTGGCAAGCAGTTGGTTAAATGCCTTAATACTGGTTAACGGTGTTTTTAATTCGTGCGAAGCGATAGAAATAAATTCATCCCGCTGCTCCTGTCCTTTCTTTTGCAAGTCTATATTGGTATTCGAACCAATCCACAATATGACCTCACCATTTTCGAGAATAGGCACTGCACGTCCCAAATGCCAGAGATACTGCCCGTCTGCCATTTTCAATCTAAACTGAACCTGATATTCTGAACCATTCTCGAGCGAAAGCATCCACACCCGCGTACATTCCTGCAAGTCATCAGGATGAACGTAGTGTTGCCAGCCAATACCAAAAGGGGAATCAGGATCGAGTGCAAAATCACGGATGATTACGCCGTTAACATAATCAATCTTACCATCAGCCCTGGCTGTCCATACTTGTTGTGGAAGGGTATCCAGAAGCCTGGATAGATGGAGTTTCTCTTTCCGAACAATAGTGATATCCCTAAAAATAACCAAAAGCCTGATTTCAGCAGTGTTATCGAAGATTTCCGGAATGATCTGAAATGAATAATAGTGGCGGATATCCTGCATAGCCACTTCCAATTCTCCCGTAATATTTTTTCTTACCAGGAGTGCCTGTTTCAATTCATTCCAGATTCGTTTGCTCAATGCCTGAACATCAGAATCAGCGAACTGAGGAAGCTTACTTATATCCTGATTAATATAAATACAATCCAGGTTTCCATCAAAACGCATGATCAGATCCGGAAGATTTTCGGCCAAAGTTTTATACTCTGTCTCGCTGGCCTTAAGCTCACGAAAAATACTTGCCATGGGCATATCAAAAGCCATTTTCACATTGGCCTTATAAATCAGAAAGAAGGAAATCAGTTTACCATAATGTCCCCATTCATTTAACTGGCCGTAGTTTGATGTGTAAGTAGCAAAGCAACATTCACTCAGGATGGCAACTATAATAGAACCAGAAAGAAGTTGGTAAGTCTTCCGATCGAAATTAGCCCTTCTCCTGTAGAGCAAGAATAAGCTGACCAACAAGAGTAAAATGATGATGTACTCAGATATAACCTTAAAAAGGGTTTGACCAGCTCCAGGCACAAAACATACCGGGAATACTTTCCATACCAAAATGCTTGCAGCAATGAGTGAAGACACCACAAAATATAAGAGGAAGAGCAGTTCCGTATTAATTTTTCGTTTGCGCCCAATCATCAGAAAACCGCCAAGAAAGATCACCGCCTCCATACCACGTGTTGCTACCCAGAACTGGTTGGCAGGATATCCGGGTAACGGGATTATATTCATTCCATTATAGCTCAAAGTATGTAACAAATCCAGCGCACCAATGAACAGATAGGAAATACCAACAACATGCAGGTATTTGTTATCCTGCATTTTCCTCGAGTTCCAGGCAACAATAAACACCGCAAAAGCTATTACAATGGAAAAGAGCTCAACCAAAGTATGGAAAAGCATGTAACCGTGCCTCTTGCTGTAAACAAAAACCAGCATCAGGCAAATAATGCCAAATGCGGTACGGTAGTAACGATTAAAAAGAGAGGTGAGTTTTCGCAAGGATATAATTAATCTAACAACAAATATATGGTTTTAAGAAAGGTTATGAAAAATTGTTTCTTTCACTGGTTTGTTTATGCTACAAGATAATAAAAATTTTTATTTACAGGTACTTGGGAAGAATTGGAAAAGCAAAGCGTCAGCATTAATGTTGCAAGAACATCATTTAATTATCAAAACTGAATCAACTAATGGCTTTGATTACATTTTATAAAAAATACTGATCCCTAAGCCTTTCCAGCAGCCTATCACAACATTTTCGTGATCAGCAAACTATTGAACTGTTTTTGATGTTAAGATAAAATAAAGAAAATCATGGAAGACAATAAAAAAGAGCAGGAAGAAGTAAGCCTAACCGACCAGGAACAACTTGCCCAGGCAGCGTTGGGGAACACCGAAGCAATACAACCCTCTACAGACAGCAACAACGATATCCTTAGCATACCTGAAATCTCGGGAACCGGAAGCAATCCATCATCTGCCGCACCGCATTCGCTCATTGTACATGAGGATGAAAACGGAGAAAAAAAGTATGAAGAAGGCAGCACTGAAACTGCTAACGGGGAAAAAGGATAATACAGGTATTTCAGACCCGACCAGATATTTCAATTCATCAGATTGAAAAGATAGCGATATATATATTAGGAGAAAAATAGGTAACCAAACCTTTTGATATTCATGTACTGTTGAGGAAAATTTCCAGACAGATCAACCCTTAAAAATATCTACATTAAATCTGGAGTTTATTTTAAACCGATTCATACCAAACCTAAATTTCAAATGCAGGATATAGACTGGACCAAAATCATGGTAGGTGAAGAAAAGTGGGGATTTCTCATCGAGATTGCCATACGCACCATACTGATGTATTTTATCATACTGATCGGGCTAAGACTTCTTGGCAAGCGAGGTGTAGGACAGCTATCGGTATTTGAAATGGTCGTTATTATCAGCCTGGGCTCCGCAGCTGGAGATCCGATGTTCTATAAGGAAATCGGGCTCATGGTACCCTTAGCCATTTTTGCAATCATTGTAGGTGCCTATAGGCTTACCACCTACCTAATGGCTAAAAGCAAGCGATTTGATGATTTGGTTGAAGGCCAGGCTACTTATATCATTGAGAAGGGCATGTTCTCCGTAAATGAATTCAGGAAGGAAGCCCTTGCCCAGGACGAGTTTTTTTCGGAACTGCGGCAACAGGGCGTTTCTCATCTCGGGCAGGTTGAAACGGCCATATTGGAAACATCAGGCTGTGTGAGTATCTTCTTTTTTTCAGATGAAGAGGTACAGCCAGGCCTGCCAATCATGCCCAAAGAATTCGCACGGGCATCCAAAATGGTAGATCTTGACGGGCTTTATGCCTGTAGTTTCTGTGGAAAAGTTCACCACATCAGTAAAGAACAAAAAACCGATTGCACCAGTTGCAAACGCGATGAATGGGTAAAAGCAGACGACAGACCGCGGATAAAGTAACTTTAAGAAGGAACCTCTAACCTTTACCACCGACTTTTTTTCGACCGAACAAAATACATCATACCAGCATCAGTTCACATCTCTTACGTGCAACCGCTACCCGATCTGATAAGCCAAAAAGCAGCACCCTACCTTACGTTACCAGATGCACAAGGAATGATAATTCCCCTAAAATTGCGTATCCTTGCACCACAAACAGCGTGAAGTAGAATGATCCTTTGAGAGATGGAATTGACCAAGCAGCAAAAAGATATTATAAACTCTACCGGTAACATCAAAATTAATGCTGTAGCAGGTTCAGGCAAAACAACCACCATCATTGCATACGCTGCAACCAGACCACCGGGCAGCCGGATTTTGTACCTGGCTTTTAACAAAGCCGTAAAAACCGAGGCAGCAGATAAATTCAGGAAAAAAGGCCTACAAAACGTGACTGTAGAAACCGCCCATTCCCTTGCCTTTCGCCATGTGGTTATGAGGAGCAAATACCAGGTAAAAAACAGGGATTACACAACAGATGAAATCGTCAGCATGCTCAGGTTACAGGGTACAGGCGAAAAACATAGCCAACTCCTTATTGCCAATCATATCCTTAAACTCAGCGCTTATTTCTGCAACAGTGATCAGGCAAAGGTTCAAAATTTAGACTATATCAATCTATTAGCAGATGATGAGGCTAAAAATTTTGTTGGTAATGCTTATGATTACATCATTAACCAGACAAGGGTTTTTCTGGGTAAAATGGATAAAGCAGAAATCGAAATCACCCACGATTTTTATTTAAAAAAATACCAGCTCCATCAGCCACAGCTGGATTTTGATTACATTCTTTTTGACGAAGCGCAGGATGCCTCCCCCGCCATGCTCGACATCTTTTTAAAGCAAAAGGCGACCAAAGTCATCGTGGGCGACACCCACCAACAGATTTATGGCTGGCGTTACGCCGTAAATTCCCTGGAAAAAGCAAATTTCAAAACCTATCACCTCTCGATGAGTTTCCGCTTTGGACAGGACATCGCCAACCTGGCCATGGAAACACTAAGACTTAAAAACCTGTTAGAACCCCATCGCCCCATGACCATTTTGGGCAAAGGCAGGGGAACAAAAATCAAAACCAACGCGGTGATCGCGCGCACAAATCTTGGGCTGCTCGTTAAAGCCATTGAATATATAACCGAGCGAAAAAACATTAAACATATTTATTTCGAAGGGAACATAAATTCTTACACGTATGCCGATGAGGGCGCTTCACTATATGATATTCTGAGCCTGTACAACGCCAACCACGATCAGATCAGGGATCCGATCATCAGATCCATGAGGGATTTGGAAGATCTGGAAGCATATGTTGAACAGACCATGGACACCGGCTTATCGATGATGATCGAACTGGTGCGTCTATACGGCAATAGCATTCCCGGCATGATCAAAGCCATCAAAGAAAAACATGTGCATCAGGATGAAAAAGCAAAGGCTGAAATTGTTTTTTCCACCGTTCACCGCTGCAAGGGAATGGAATATGACGCGGTGCTCCTAGCAGATGATTTCGTTACAGAAGAAAAAATCAGAAGGCTCAGGGAAGACAAAAATGCCCAGCCCGCTCAATTTAACCGGATGAACGAAGAAATCAACCTGTTATACGTCGCCATTACAAGAGCCAAAAACGGTCTTTATATTCCCGAGTCATTGGTTCCGAAGCACTTCCCGGTTTCGCCCAAGATATACCTCATTGCCGCCCTTAAGCAGCCGCAAGAGACCATCAATCCACAAAGGGGGAATCAGAAAAAACTTACGGACATCAAAACGATCAACAGTGAGCAAAACAAGCATGCAGCAAATCAATCCTGGACAGTGGAACTGGACAACGAACTCACCATCATGTACGCTGATGGTTACAGCCCAAGCGATCTCTCCCTGCATTTTGGCCGATCGAGAACAGCCATCAGTATGAGAATCAAAAAATTAGGACTCGAAGATCTATATTTTTGATGGTAAGGTTTCGTCGCAAATCAGATGGTAAAAAGCAGCAATATATTCGATTCAAGCGCCTATATAATTCCAACTCCAGTAAACGGGAACAAATTCATAACCAGAATTGAGCATTCTTTTGTGTCCTATAAATTTTATGCGCTAAATATGATTAGTAAACTATCAGCACAGTTTATAATTAGTAAGATGGGCACATATTGCCTTCAAACCGCTTCATCTTCGAAGATCCTCTCTATCTTCGCCTGGTATTTTTTTGCACAGAAATCTTTACGAAATGCCAGGAACATTCTGTAACAGCTATTCTGAACAGCAACGTGTCTTTTTATTCTCCAACAGAGAAAATTAAGCAGCAATATGATATGGAGATTAACGATGATGAGCGGCAAAAAATTTCACATATACCAGCAGCCCCAGATACAGCAGCAGGAATATTGCAAACAGTATACCTATAACAATTCCCACTTGCTTCCAGAAGCCCCACCTGCTGGCTTTAGAAACTTTTTTTTGAGAAAAACGCTCAGGCCAGAACAACCCCACAATGATCATTACAGCTATTATTGCAATAAAAACCCACATTCGGTACAGCTGGTCTTTGAAATGCAGCCACCTTGCGCCGAACTTCTCTTTGGGTCCAATGCCAACCGTGTAAAAATATTCATTCCCCAGATAGGATCTTCCCGAACGCATCCGCACATTTTTTTTATCATAAAGATAAAAATAGACAAATGGCCTGCCCTCTAAAACAACGGTACCGGAAGCAGTTTCTACGCTTACCGAGGTATGGTCAAAACCGCTCTTATAAAATACCTTACGCACCGCTGTCAACTTCACCATTGCAGCTTTTTCCTGATTAATGGCAGCGCTAATCAAAAGATCACCATTAACAATGATGTATAAACAGGTGAAAAGGCCAATCAAAGTATACATCACCAAAATACCAACCTTTTCATACCAGCCTTTATTGGAAAATTTCGTCCTCAACATCGCATATAAGCTGACCGGAAGAATAGCAAGCAACGATAACCACCATACCAACGAAGGCGCATGGTCAGTATAAAGTTCCAGGTTGAACCTCGAAAGCAGATACACAGCTGCCCAGATTGTAGCATAACCAATCAGAAAAGGTTTTTCAAGCCCGAGCAGAAGTTTATTAACAGGTATAGCCATTTTTTCGACTAAAGATAAAGGTTCCATTAATCATTCAGCCTAGAGCAGCATCAATTTTTCAATGATAGGCATTGAAAGCCGAAATCCGTTTAGTGCTTTTAAGGCAAATGCTTGATTTGTGATAGTTGTGCTTTTATTAAACAAAAGTTAAAGAAGCAATGTTGCACAAATAAGAGTACGATCAAAAACGCATGCGTTTACCATGATCAGCAAATACATTGACAAATTAAACAAAACAAAAATGTCTGAAAACGAAAAAAAAATGGAAAGTCCATTAACAAAATATCCAAGACCACCTTTTGTGAAGCAACCGCAGGAGGTACCCGGGCTGGCATCAAAGATGAATCCGGTTCCAGATCATGGAGAGCAGAGTTACAAAGGCTCTGGAAGATTGGCAGGGCGCAAAGCCCTAATTACTGGTGGTGACTCCGGAATAGGTAGAGCGGTAGCAATAGCCTATGCACGCGAGGGCGCTGATGTCGTGATCAACTATCTTCCGCAGGAACAATCTGATGCGGATGAAGTATTAGCCTTGATCGCCGCAGCCGGAAGAAAGGGATTTGGTATTGCGGGAGACATCACTTCAGAAAATTTCTGCCGTCAACTTGTTGAGGAAGCTGCAGAAAAAATTGGCGGGATCGACATCCTGGTTAATAATGCCGGACACCAACAGGCTATTGAATCTTTACTCGACATCACGACTGAAGATTTTGATACCACCATGAAAACCAACGTATATGCACCTTTCTGGATCACCAAAGCAACACTTCCGCTGCTTGAAGAGGGCGCAGTCATCATAGCAACCAGTTCGGTACAGGCATACGATCCGTCAGAAAATCTTTTTGACTATGCACAAACCAAAGCCGCAAACGTTGCTTATGTAAAATCACTTGCCAAGCAGCTGGGACCAAAAGGGATCAGGGTTAACGGAGTAGCACCAGGCCCAGTATGGACACCTTTGCAAACCAGTGGAGGCCAACCGCAAGATGCCATTGTAAAATTTGGCGAAGTCACCCCACTTGGGCGCCCTGGTCAGCCTGCGGAACTCGCATCAATTTATGTGCAATTGGCAGATAGCAATGCCAGCTATGCAACCGGACAAATATATGGCGCCGCTGGCGGGAATGGTCATCCGTAAGGAGCTTAAGCTGGTGCTGGGTGGATCAGTCATTCTCCAGCATCAGCTCATTCTAATTTTTCGTTACCTATAGACTTTCATTGACTTAACCGATTTTATTTTCGCACACACCAGGTCGTCATCGCCCTCATGTTCTGCACGTTGGTCGTCTTGATCGGCTCGTGAAGCTGTCCACCAAGTTTTTTGGTAAGCCGAACCAGCATTTCCTGGTTAACCAAGAATCGCTCTGATCCATCTGGAAGAATATACCTCCCGTTTCCGATAAAACGGACCACTGATTCAATACCGATTTCTGAAGCCAGGCGACAGAAGAAATATCCACCAGGTTTAAGCACACGCCACATGGAGGTCAACATCGCTTCAAAATGCTCCTGGTTTTCTGCAAAGTGGAGCACAGCAGAACTAACAACCAGATCGAAATTTTCATCTTCAAAAGGTAACTGTTCTACAGGCGCTATGCTGAAGTTTTCGTTGGGATTAATATGAGGGAAGGCACCTGCCAGATTTTTAAGCTCAGCTATAGCTTCAGGATTTAAATCTACCCCATAAACCTGTACGCCACTTTTCAGGAAGTAAAGCAGGTTTCTTCCGGTTCCACATCCAGCATCCAAAACGGTATTGCACTCATCATAAGTACCTTTTAACAACTGGTCAAATAAATAAATATCAATATTTCCGAAGGTTTCCTGTATCTGCTCGCTTTTCATTTCTGAAGCAAAGATAAGTACAAAATATCCGTGATAAAAATCGTTGTATCCGGATGTTGGAACTAATATCTAATCGGTTAGTCTGGCAATATCAACGATCCCTTATTTTCCGGTTTATACAAAGAACAGGATGTAGTCCTTTTTGTTCTAATAGTACAACCTGAACAGTTGATGCCAGGATAACACCCTTTTTAAACTAATTTAACCCTTTACTGTTATTAATAGATATGAATCTGCAGCATCGAGATCAGCACTCCACCCAATTTCCCTTTATTAATGGTTAATACTTCCTGTCACCTAGATTCATCACGCAGCATTCGGGGACTACATCTCTTCATTATATTTTTCGGAATCTTAAAATTCCTGATCCACGTAATTGCCTTAAAAGGATATGGCTACCATGCTGATGAAATTTATTACGTTGAACTCGGAAAGGAATGGCAATGGGGTTTCCCCGATATATCACCATTTGTAACCTGGATAGCGTATATTTCAAAGCTGCTTTTTGGCTCCTCTTTAATCGGTTACCGAATCCTGCCTTGCTTTTTCTCCGCTGCAACAGTCGTAATCACTGGCTACATCACTTATTTTCTAGGCGGAAGACGTTTAGCCATTACAATCGCCTGCTCGGCAATTATTTGCTCGCCTGCATTTTTAGCAACTTCGTACCTCTTGCAACCGGCCGTGTTCGATGAGTTCTTTTGGACCCTCCTTTCCTTCGCCCTCATCGCTTACCTTAAAACCCGTAAAACATCTTTCTTATGGCTTATGGCAATAGCATTGGCATTTGGCATACTCAACAAATACAGCATCCTGTTATTGGTCTTTACAGTACTCATCGCCTGGTTAATCTGTGGAAGGAATGCAACTGCGCCCCACTGGAAGAAGCTGATACTTCCTGCCCTGGTTTTCCTGCTGATTTTAGCCCCACACATTGCATGGCAATTTGAACAAAACTTTCCTATTTATAAATTCACAACCCAGGTGGCGAAAACAAACTTCGACATTGATCTCGGCGATTACTTCCTGCAACTATTTTTCTTTCACGGAGCAGCGGTAGCTGTTTGGTCTGCAGGACTGATTTTCCTGATGACTAACCGGCAAAGCAAAGAATATTTTTTTCTGGGCATCGCATCTTTAATGGTAATTGCAATACTATCCGTATTAAAGGGCAAGCTTTATTATGGACTAGGCCTCTTCCCCCTGCTATTTGCCAACGGTGGATATTGCTGGGCGCTCATGTTAAATCACTTTAAAACTGCTTATAAAGTGATGTTCATCGGAATGCTCTATGTTTTTGCACTCTTCAGTCTTCCTGTGGTAATTCCAATATTTTCCGTTACCAATAATAAATTTTATATGTCTGAAATGGTAAAGCTAACGGGTTTTTCCAGACCGCTTCGCTATGAGGATGGCTCTTATGGTAAAATGCCACAGTTTTTCGCCGACATGACCGATTGGGAATACCTGACAACGAAAGTAGAAAAAGCCAGCAGACAACCAAGCACGTTGGGTAAAGTGCAAGTAATTTTAACTGACGATTATGCCATCGCCGGAGCCTTAAAACATTACGGCAGTAACGAACTGCCATTTGTAATATCGGCAAGCAACAGCTTTCTAAGCCAATCGCCAAAAAATCTGGATCAGCACACGATCATTTACCTCACTAAATCAACCGGACTGGCCGTTAAAGGCGTTGCTGGTAAAGTAACCCTCATTGATACCATTCATTCAAACAACTCACACATTAACGGAATATGTATTTATAGGTTATCCTTCCTTACCAAGGCCTTCAAACAACAGTACGCCAGAGATCGGCTGATATTCGTAGAAAACTAACAAATGGCGTTGCCAGCACCAGCCCCCCTTATCGTCTGTTAAGGATGTAAGTGAATGCACGATACGATTATCAATTCGGTAAATAAATGATCATCTTGTAATTTAAATCAGGTTATGCTTTATCTTCCGGATGGTAAAATTTTTAAAGCCCGGCAGGGAGCTGTACTTTAAAAATACTTCCTGTTCCCATATTGCTTTCAACACTAATATGACCATCATGGAGTTCTATAATTTCACGACAAAAATACAGCCCTATCCCAAAACCGGAGATTATTCCTTTCTGCCCCTTTTCTGCCCTGTAATACCGCTCGAATATCCGTTCCCGGTCTTCCGTCGCAATGCCCATCCCTTTATCACTGACAGAAATTTCCACTGTATTATCTTCGGCCGCAGAATAGCCAAGGGTGATCTGGCTTCCCATTGGCGAATATTTAACTGCATTTTCGACTAGGTTTTGAATGACTTGAGCGATTTTATTCCGATCAGCATTTAATTGAAAAGAATGTAGCTGATCAACAAAGATTTCATGCGTATGAATCCTGGATTGAAATTCCTCTTCCAGTTCTGCAAACAGCGTTTTCAAATCGAAATCTGACCTTTCAATCAGCATTCTTCCAGAATCAAGCCGCGAGATATTTAAGAAACCATTGATCATATTACTCATATTACCAACCTGTTTAACAGACTTCTCCAGAATGTTTTGTTGAGCAGTGTTTTCTGTCATAATGGCCTGACGCTGCATCAACTGGAGGTAGGCATTGATGGCGGTTAGTGGTGTTTTAAGTTCATGACTGACCACGCTTATAAAATCGTTTTTCCGCTGTTCTTCTTTCTTCTGCTCAGTAATATCCCTTAAAGTACCATTCAGACTTGTCGCTTTTCCCTTAGCATCATAAAACACTTTTCCCCTTGCCTGCACCAGTCTCCCATTCGGGTCATGGGGATGGAAGATACGATATTCAATAAAGTAATTCCCATCAGATCCTTCACCCAGCACATCATTAATGGCTGCAATAACACGTTCCCTGTCCTCTTCTACAATAGCAGCAATAGCGATCGAGAGGTCCAGTTGCTCCTCATCAGCTAAACCGAACCATAATTTTAATAATTTATTTCCCGAGAAGAGATTGGTATCGGGCTCATAGTAGAACGTGGCCAGCGCCCCTGCCTCGATGGCCATGGATAACATATGCTGGTCTTTCTCGCTTCTGCGCCGTTCCAGTATCTCATCTGTGATTTCTTCCAGAATGATCAGCACGCCTGTAACTTGGTGATCAGATGAAAAAACAGGTTGGTAAATGGAATTCACAATAGCCTCTCTGAGTCCCTCATGGTGGCGTAAAAACACCGAAAATTCATTGTTTGTTTTCCTTACCCCGCTTTCAAAGACCTCTTTCAGCCATCGATTCACCGGCTGGCCTTCCAGTTCAGGCCGTGCGGTTTTATGTGGGATGCCTTGTACAGCTGACAACTCATGCCCCCAGATCTTCAATATTACAGGATTAGCGATCTCAATAATCAAGTCTGGCCCTTGCAGCATAGCGATGCCTACCGGCGCTTGCTCGATGATTGTCCTCACCTGCTCTCGGCTTTCT
>Ga0163162_10000242_pt1 | contig 49554 bp, 38 predicted proteins | sample S55metaG_FD_115310 | JGI IMG/M metagenome (GOLD analysis project Ga0163162, IMG submission 115310) | Switchgrass rhizosphere microbial communities from Kellogg Biological Station, Michigan, USA - S5-5 metaG | ecosystem: Host-associated > Plants > Roots > Rhizosphere > Soil | place: USA... | reverse complement strand
TTAGTATCCAGAATTTCTCTTTCCATGCCGCGAAAATACAAAAAATTGAGGTTAAGCTTATTTTAAGTATGTAACTTAAAATCAATCTAAATACTTAGATAGCGCTACGGCCTTTAGGTAGCGTCATTTCGAGTGAAGTGCAGCAGAATAGCGAAATCTAATCCCATTATTCAATTAAACAGATTTCTTCATTTCGGTCGAAATGATGACCCGTCTAAAAAAAATAAGGTTAATGCTATCCGGCATTAACCTTATAAAACCTAAACTTAAACTATTATGAAAAACTTCTATCGAGAAATGTTTTATTACGAAACTATAATTTCTCTGTGCTGTAATTTAGCATCGTCTTTTTTGCTGATGTTGATCGATAAAATACCGTCTTTATATTCAGCCGTAATGTTATCGCCATCGGCAGTATCTGGTAAATTAAATGATCGAGCGAATGAGCAGTAATCAAATTCTTTACGGGTAAAATCTTTAGCTACCTGGGTTTCGTCTTTTTTTACCTCTGCCCAAACAGAAAGGGTATCTTTTTTCAAATTAATCTGAAAGTCTTCTTTTTTCAAACCCGGAGCAGCCAACTCAATTACATATGCAGCTTCATTTTCATAAATGTTCACATTTGGTGATTTATCAACCATTTTGTTTTTACTTACGGCATCGCTAAACAATGAATCAAAAACATTGTTAAAGTAAGGAGCTGTGTTGCGGGTTCTGTTGTTAAAATTTACAAGTGTCATATCGCTTATTTTTTAATTTTTCTAATTTTTAAATTGATAATTCATCGTATTCAACTTATATACCAATCCAAATATTTATGATTTTTAAGACATTTTGGCAAAATAAATCTAAATCTAAAGACAAATTGACAGAAATAAGGTCTTTTTCAGACAAATTCAACTATAAAACCAATATCCATCTGCGTTTTATTGATTTTGATATGATGGGACACGTAAACAATTCGATTTACTTTACTTACCTCGAAATTGCCAGAACTAAATATTGGGAGGAAATTATTAAATGGAACTGGAAGAAAACCGGGATTGTGATTGCACACGCAGAACTCGATTATATTTTACCAATTGTGATGAATGATAAAATTGCCATCCATGTCAAAACATCACGAATCGGTAATACGAGCTTTGATTTAGAATATCAAATCGTTAAACTTAAGGGAAGCGAAGAGGTCATTTGTAGCAAAGGAAAAACAGTTTGTATAGCGATAGACTATGCCACAGGTAAACCCACTGCAATTCCTGAAGAAGAAAAACAGAAAATGTTGGGGTTTGAGCAGTTAAAATAATTGAGTAGAACCCGTCATGCTGAACTTGTTTCAGCATCTTAATAGACTGGTTACTATTAAGACCCTGAAACAAGTTCAGGGTGACGAATAAAATTAATCAGGCATAATCTTCCCAGGGTTTAATATCCCATTTGGATCGAAAACATTTTTAATCCCCCTCATTAAATTAAGGTGGATTTCTGAGTATTTAATCGGCATAAATTCCTTTTGAACCAGGCCAATTCCATGTTCGCCAGATAATGTCCCGCCTAAAGCGGTGGTGAGTTCAAATATTTCAGTGATACCAAATTTGAGTTTGTTCTTCCAGTCTTCATCACTCATGCCTGCTTTAATAATATTTACGTGCAGGTTTCCATCCCCTGCATGTCCGTAACAAACACTCTCAAAGCCATATCTGGTACCAATCTCTTTAATACCATTAACGAGCTTTGGTAACGCCGCCCGGGGAACAACTGTGTCTTCTTCCTTATAAACCGAGTTAGATTTGACCGATTCGGCCATTGTTCTGCGCATCCGCCATAATTCCTCTTTTTGTGCAGCAGTATCTGCAAATAAGACTTCCGTGCAGTTGTGTTCTTCTAAAACGACATTTGTTTTCTCGCAATTTTTAAAAATATCATCCAAATCATCGCCATCAAACTCAATCATTAACAATGCCGCTACTTCATCTTTTAAATCAAATTTTATATCGTCGAATTTGATAACCCACTCCACTCCTTTCCGTTCCATAAACTCCAAAGCTGATGGGGTAACCCCTGCCCTGAAAATGGCTGAAACTGCCGCACAAGCATCTTCGTTTGTACTGAAAGAAGCCATCATTAAAACCGATTGACCAGGTTTTGGCAAAAGCTTGGTTACGATTTTAGTCACAACGCCTAATGTACCTTCCGAACCGATCATCAATTGGGTTAGATTATATCCTGAAGCATATTTAAGTGTATTTGCACCCGTCCAGATGATATCACCGTTAGGTAAAACAACTTCCAGGTTTAAAATGTACTCCCGGATGGTACCATATTTTACTACTCTTGGGCCACCAGAACCGTGTGCCACGTTACCACCAATAAAACAAGATCCTTTACTGCTGGGATCAACCGGATATAGAAGACCTTTTTCTGCTACTGCATTAATGAATTCCTCCGTAATTACCCCTGGCTCAACAGTTGCCTGTAAATTTTCGGTATCAATATCGATGATGGATTTAAATTTTTCCATTGATAGGGAAACACCACCATAAATTGGCAAGGCAGCCCCACTTAGACCTGTTCCGCCTCCTCGGGGCGTAACCGGAACATGATGAGCATTGCAGATCTTTAATAAGGCTGAAACTTCTTCTGGCGTAGTGGGTTTTACCACAACTTCGGGCTGATAGCGCAAATCTTCGGTCTCATCATGACTGTAATTATCCAGACTTTCTGTATCGATAAAAACTTTATCTGCACCAATTGCTGAGTTAATTTCTGCTAAAATTTCGGTATTTATACGGGTAAAATTCATTTTAATTGGCTGCTGAATAACTAAGTTTAACAAATGAATGGCCTATTTGTCCGGGCATCGGCGGATTAAGCTTTTTCATACTTACATCAATCTTTTCTACAAACGGATACTTTTCCATCACTTTTAAAATGATATTATTCAAAACGGTTTCCAACAGCTTTTGGGTATTTTTCATTTCCGTTCTGATAATGCTATTAAGATCTTCATAATTAACCGTTTGCGCCAGTTCATCATCAAAACCTGCCGGCGTAAATTCGGTTGTTAGGTCTATAATAAAATGATTTCCAGTTAGTTGCTCTTCGGGGTAATAACCATGCAAAGCAAAGCATTTTACATCTTTTAAAGCTACGGTTTGTTTAAAACGGCTCATTTAATTTCTTTAAGCTGCTAAATTAAATTTTTATTCATGAATATAATGCCCATTGTCGTAAATTGTTACCTTTGAAATGGACGCTGTTCCTTAACCAGAATAACACGAAATTACATGAGCAAATCAGTAAAAAAAGACCTGTATGAGGCGCCAGACTATTATTTGTTGGATGAATTGTTAACCGATGAACACAAACTAATTCGTGCTACGGCCAGAGATTGGGTAAAAAAAGAAGTGAGCCCGATTATTGAAGATTATGCACAAAAAGCAGAATTTCCAAAACATTTGATAAAAGGGCTGGCTGATATTGGTGCTTTTGGCCCTACCATTCCGGTTGAGTATGGTGGTGCCGGGCTGGATTATACGGCTTATGGAATTTTGATGCAGGAAATAGAACGTGGTGATTCAGGCATTCGCTCTACCGCATCTGTTCAAGGCTCATTGGTAATGTACCCCATTTATGCTTACGGAACTGAAGAACAGCGCAAAAAATATCTTCCTAAATTGGCCAGTGGCGAAATGATGGGCTGTTTTGGTTTAACAGAACCAGACCATGGCTCCAATCCAGGTGGTATGGTAACCAACATTAAAGACGCTGGTAGCCATTATATTTTAAATGGCGCAAAAATGTGGATCAGCAATGCCCCCTTTGCTGATATTGCTGTGGTTTGGGCAAAAGATGAATCAGGCAAAATCAGGGGCATGGTGGTAGAACGTGGAATGGAAGGATTTTCTACTCCCGAAACTCATAACAAATGGAGCTTGCGTGCATCGGCAACCGGTGAACTGGTTTTTGATCATGTTAAGGTTCCCAAAGAAAATGTTTTTCCTGAAATCAGTGGATTAAAAGGCCCCTTAGGTTGCTTAAATCAAGCACGTTATGGTATTGCCTGGGGCGCTTTGGGTGCAGCAATGGACTGTTACGACACCGCTTTGCGCTATTCAAAAGAGCGTGTTCAATTTGGGAAACCCATCGGTGGTTTCCAGTTGCAACAAAAGAAACTGGCTGAAATGGTGACCGAAATTACCAAAGGTCAACTGTTGGTTTGGCGTTTGGGTGTACTGAAAAGCGAAAACAGGGCATCAGCAGAACAAATATCCATGGCGAAAAGGAACAGCGTAGAAATTGCCCTGGATATTGCGCGTAATGCCCGCCAGATGCTTGGCGGAATGGGTATTACAGGCGAATACTCCATCATGCGCCATATGATGAACTTAGAATCGGTGGTTACCTACGAAGGCACACATGATATACATTTATTGATTACGGGGATGGATATAACCGGATTAAACGCTTTTAAATAAATATGATAAAAAAAATTACGCTCTTAATTTGTATTATTTTAGTAATGACCAATTTGGCTTTTGCACAAAAAGGAAAGGTTGCTATAAATACGAAATTGCCTGATTGGCTACAAACAGTAAAGGTTATCAATAGTAAACCGGCTTATAAAAATATTCAGGATGGATATTATCTTTTTCTTTTTGAAAAGCAGAATAATTTAGAAACAAAAGAACAGTATTCGCATATCATAAGAGAAATCAGTAATGGTACCGGTGTTCAAAATGGTTCTGAGATATCTGTTTCTTATGATCCAAGTTACGAAAAGCTCGTATTTCATAAATTGACGATCTGGCGCGACAATAAACCAATAGATAAACTCATTTTACAGAATTTCAAAATCCTGCAAAATGAAAAAGAATTATCAAGGTTTATATACAGTGGCTTATATACAGCTTACCTAATATTGGATGACATTAGAAAGGGTGACCGGATTGAATATGCGTACACTATCCAAGGAAGTAATCCCGTCTTTCCTAAGTACTCAAACACCATTTATTTCGAGGGAAACAGTCAGATTGTTAACGTTTATAACAATATCATATTCAAACCAAGCAGAAATATCCGGACTAAGAATTTTAATAGTGTACCTCCTTTAAAAAGATCTGTGGTAAAAGGCTTAAGTGTTTTTGAGTGGCAAAATTCAATGTCAAAAACCTATCCTTCAAACGATTTTGAGCCTTCTGATTTTGATCCGTTTGCAAGGGTTCAAATATCAGAATATAACAGTTGGCAAGAAGTTGTAGACTGGGGACTGAGTTTACAGCAGTTTAACGCTAAAAATTCTCCAATTATAAATGAAAAAGTAGCAGAATTAAAACTTAAAGCTAAAGGAAATAAAGAAAAGTATTTTGAGCTGGCAACGAGATTTGTGCAGGATGAAATAAGGTATATGGGCATTGAGATCGGTGAATATTCGCACCGCCCAAATAGTCCGGAAAAGATATTAAAACAGCGATATGGAGACTGCAAAGATAAATCAACTTTATTGTGTTATTTATTAAAAGCCAATGATATTAACGCATATTCCGTATTTCTTAATACTTATCTTAAGAAAGAAACAGCATCATTATTACCTAGCCCCAGCGTGTTTAATCATGAGATAGTAGTTGTAGAATTTGAGGATAGAAAAATTTACATCGATCCAACTGTTGCCAATCAGCGTGGACCTATTTTTAATAATTACTTTCCGTACAGCGCAAAAGTTTTGGTGATAAAGGATGGCAATAAAGAACTAACTGAAACTGCTCAACAGAACCTTGGTAAGCTAAAATCATTAGTAGTTTTTAATGTTGGCGACACCGCTGGTACAACCAAAACTACGCTTCGTATTACCAGTGATTATTCCAACAATTATGCTGATAATTTTAGAGAGAACTTAAACAATGAGGGAGCAGATAATATTGAAAAATCTTATGTAAAGTATTATTCAAATCTTTATCCTGGCTTAACCATAAAAGATCCGATTGAGATCAAAGATAATGAAGCTGAAAATATAATATCTGTAACTGAAACGTATGAAATAGATAGTTTATGGGCACGTAGTGAAACTGACCAATCAAAACGTTTGGCTTACTTTTACGGCGATCTGATTAATGACCAGATTATATCGATCAAGAAATTTAGAAATGCTCCGCTCTCTTTAAAATTTCCATGTACCATTGAACAGGAAGTAAGGATTATCCTGCCTGAAATCTGGAATTTCGAGAATGAAAATATAAATATCGACAATGAGAATTACAGGTTTTTATACAGTGCAAACGCAAAATTCAATACTTTAACACTAACGTATTATTACCAAAATTTCACACCTGTTTTACAAACCAATGGCATAAACGATTATATAAAGGATAGTAAAGAAATTCTCAATACATTATCTTATGGGATTTATTGGGGTGGCGCAGCCCCTGTTGAAAATGACGGACTAAATCTCAAATTACTTGGAATCGGATTTGTGACACTTTTACTCTCCATATTTATAGCTATTTATCTTTACACAAGAAAAACTGAATTTAATCTGGATTCTATTAAAAATGCATGGAGATTGGGGGGCTGGTTAGCTATACCAGGCATCGGCATTACACTAAACCCACTGATTATACTGGTTGCGGCATTAAAGCAAAATATTTATACTGATAAGATATGGGAAGGGATCCAACTAAATGGACATTCGCTTTTACTTAATTTGTCGGTAATACTTACAGTTGTATTTAATGTGATGTTATTAGTTTTTAGCATTTTCATATTAGTATCGTTTTATAAGCGACGGGATTTTTTTCCAAAATATTACATTGCATTCCTTATTTTTTCATTCTTAATTACTTTACTGGATACTATAGCGAGTATCTACATTAATAAACTGGTAAATAACGAAATTTTGGGAGCTTCAGAATTTTATCCTGTATTAAGAATTGGTATTTTTGCTGCTATTTGGATCACCTATTTCTTAAAATCGGAACGTGTCAAACAAACCTTTGTATTTTCTTATCCCGATTCTGACTGGAGAAAGGCAGTAATTCAGGATTTAAATGAAAAATTCAGAATTAACAACCTGGAACAAGAAGAAAATATTATTAAAAATCAAGAAACAATAGAAAAAGTAGAAAATGAAAGACTTTAAAAAATACACCTACATACCTGCCCCGACTGAAGAAGTTTATTTAGCCCTTACCAAAGCCATCAGCTTGAAACTATGGACCGGTGCCGAAGTGGAGTTTGAAGAAGAACCCGATTCGGAATTCTCTTTATGGGACGGCGATATTACGGGTAAAAACATCGAATTTACTTATGGAAAGCAGATTGTGCAGCAATGGTATTTTGGAGAAGAAAATGAACCTTCTATCGTGACGATCAAACTTCACGAAGATAGGAAAGGAACATCGCTTGAATTTCGGCAAACCAATATACCTGATGAAGACTATAAAGATTTTACAGAAGGAATCCAGGAATATTATTTAGGTGGATTAGTAGATTTCTTTGAAGAATAAATAAAGCGTAAAATGAAAAATCAAATTATCGCTCTTCTCTCTTTGCTTTTTCTAACCACATTTACTTCTTGCACATCCTTCCTTACTCCAGCTATTTTGGGAAACAATATGGGTTATATACCAAAGGCAATGGTTGCAGATAGTATTAAAATGTTAACAAATGCATCAGCAAGCTTTGCTGCTGCTGCTTCACCTAGTGCTGGTACTGGTTTAGAATTGGGAATGGCAAATATAAGTCAGTCGCATACTTTTAAGAAAGCAAATATTTCATATGGAATTTTTGGTTATGTAGGAAAGGCATCGGGTGGAGATAAGGATATTAGTGAAGAGAACTTAAAAAATTATCTTCCATCCTTTAAAAAATCGATCAGTGGTGTTGGCTTAAGATTTTCTGCTGGTCTTCACCACACCTCAGTTAACAGAAATACAGATTTTAGATACATCAATTTCGAAAATGCACTTAGCTTTGAAGGCGGAGCATATACCAAATTCAGGCAGGAGGTTTATAACAACCACATTCCGGATGATGTAGCCGTTACAGACAGAAGAGTGCTATGGACCACAGGACTATCTACAGAAGTAATCTGGAGGGTAAGGGATAACCCTGATTTCCGACATGCTTTTAGATTTTTTATTGGTGGCACCCCTAACTTTGCAAATAGTTTTAGGTCTGGTATTAAAGCAAATGACGTCATAAGAGGCAAAAATTCTTTGGGTTGGGTTTTTAACTACTTTTTGTACATTAAACGTTTTTCTCTTTCCCTCGAAATGGCTGATCATGTTAATTATGCGCAAAAAATAAGCGTTGGCTATTCATTTCAATAAAAACATATCAATGCGATTGCTGTTCTGGTATTAATAAAAAACAGATATTATGAACAGAACATTAGGAATTATATTAATGGTTGTGGGCATCGCTATGCTCATCTGGACTGGATTCTCTTATACTAAAAGAGAAAAAATTGTTGATGCAGGCCCCATTCAAATATCAGCAGATAAAGAAAAATCTGTGAACTGGCCACCTTATGCAGGAGGTATTATTTTGGTAGCGGGGGTAATTGTGTTTGTTGCTTCCAAAAACAGAAAATAATATTCAAATCTTTCTAGTCTTCCATCTCTATCAATTTAAGTAAAAATCTATTATTTTAAAATTTTAAATATTTGATTTATAGTTAGTTACTTTGCTATTTTAAATATTTTTGCAATATAGTTGCGAAAATATTATTCTTTATTTTGCAACTATGTTGCAATTAACTAACTTAGTACTGTTGCAACCGGGGATAAGCCGAAACCCCGTAACCACCAGTAGGCATCAACATTAATCAATTATTTTATGAAAAATCAATCAGAAAAAATCACTTTGAGCTTAGAAGACCTTCAATTGGAAAGTTTTGTAACCAGTATTGATAGCGAAGTGGCTATGCGTTTATCTGGCGGTTTGGGTAGTGTATCAGAGCCAACACACACTGAGCAAACAGATGACCACCATACGCCACCTGTTAGATGTACCACCGTTATCTGTTAATTAATAAACGGTATTTTTCATCTCAAGGCGCTTAAGGGCGCCTTGTTTTGTTAAGTGGTGGTTAGTGTAGTGATAAGCGTTCAGCGTCTATGATGATTAAGCGATTTAAGTTTAGCGGTTAGGACACAATTATCTAGTTATTAGATATAAATCAACAACGTATTGCCTGATTTACATACTTCGACAAGCTACCATTTACGTTAAATTTAGCGTTTAATCAATTACCATTTTATAATCATTTGTTATCTCACTACTTCGATAAAGCCTGCCTCAATCAATAACCGAATCTGCTGAACCACTTTATCTACTAATTCCACTAAAGACTTTTCATTTGGATCATCTCCAAATAGCGTAGTGTGAAGTGATTTTACAAGCTGCTCTCCTCTTATTTTCTCTTTCTCCATTGCATTTAAAATCAATGCGGTAAATAAACCAACATTAATTTCTTTTATTCCATTTTCATCACTAATGAATAAAAGCAGCTCATTTTTTATCCCTTTGAGCGGGCGATAAAGTTTTAACCGATCACTTGGCCTGAAAAATCTATTGATCAACTCTTGATCTGTCAGTTTAAGGCTTTCTTCAGCTCTTTTAAGCCAATATTTATGTTTCTGCTCGAAACTAAAATAACCTTTGTGTTTTTTCCATAAATCAACCAGTGTACTTTCCAGATTGAACAGAGCGGCAATTTCATCGTTTGGCATTTTTGAAATTGCTAATTGTAGTTTTTCCTTAAAATCATCAACATCTTCAGCCTCAAAAGCAGAGAAATACCTTAATTTTTCTAATGTTCTGGGATAATATTTTGAAAAAACCGACCTTTTGATTTGAATTTCATCATATTGATCGTCCAATATCGATTTGTTATTGTTTTCTGGCAATGCCGGACTTAAAATACTATCCGAATTTTGTCCGATCAAAATAGTTACTAAGATGTAACCTATTCCTGCTTTCCCTGATAACAGGCCATAATCTTTAACGCCAGATGAAACGTAAGTATTGTAGCTATTCGTTTCTTGATGGAGTGTGCTGGCATGGTTTAATATTAAGGCAATTTGAGCTGCTAAGCCATAGTTTAATAAAAATGGGATCATTCCACAATAACCGCTAACTAAGGTGAAATCAGTTCGATCTAGCTTTTTTAAATCATCCAGACAGCGTTCTAAAGCATTTTGGCAATCGGCCATATAGCTTTTTTCTTTAATGACCTGCATGGCCAATTTTCTGCTCAGTCCTACCCCAGCAGCACCGTGCGCCCAGGCATTTACATCAGTCATTTCCGGTAAAAATGTTTCCAATTTCCATTGATGCACGTCAGGCTTATTTAACCGGTGTGGACCAAGACGTAAATCCAGCCAATTTTTAGCAGGATTGTAGAAATACTGCATTTCGTACCTTAAAGCTTCTTTGGCAAGATAAATTAATCCCGAAGCATTAAAATATTGACCAACCTGCATCAATACCCAGGCAATACCTGATGCGCCATGGGAAAACCCGGTCATACTGTCGTAGGCTTTTTTTGATCCTGAATAGTCCCACTTCAGGCCTTGTTCCGAAATCCGTGCTTCAGCAATTAACCGATCAATCAACAACCTCACCATGCTTAACACTTTAGGGTGATTGGTGTGATGATAAAGTAAGGTGAACAATAGCAAATTACCCGTATAACCACTTAAAAGATCGGCCTTTAACAATCCAGTCAATTGTTTTTCATGATGGAGCGTTAGTGCCAAAGCTTTAGCTTTATAAAATTCATCATGGGTAACTTCAAAAATTTTAAGGCAAGTGTAAATCACCCCGCCCATGCCAGTGTACAATGCAAAGAATTTTGGATAAAGCACTTCATCTGCATTTAAGATGCGGTACATAGCTTTACTTACAATTCTCAGGTGATCTGCATTTCCATCAAACTGATATAATTTCAAAAAAAAGAGAACGATGCCACAATTGCCATTAAAGAGGTCATAACTTTCCCTAAATTCATATTCGTCAAGATTGAAGTAAAACGGGGTTGGCCACCAGATTTCCTGATCAGTCTCTATCAAATTAAGACACAGTTCATCGTAAATTTCGTAAAGTTGATCTTTAAATTTTTCGGTCTCTTTTACTGTGAACATGATTAAATCTATTGAATGGGTTTTTTATGGATAAACTGAAGGCAAGCCATAATACAGTACATGATGTAGGCTTCTTCATCATTAGAAATACCTAATCGATTATTATTCATATGTATGAAGCTTGAAATGATCTGAAATAATTTATCTTCTTCAAAACCAGCAGATTTATATAGTTTAATTATGGTAATAGTTTCAGATAAATAAGTGTTTAATTCACCATCTACATTTCTTGCATCTAGCTCTTGCCAAAAGTGTTCTGCAGCTTTAATTACTTTGATTTTCGATGTTATAAAAACAGTTTCGAACTGATTAAGCCAAAATAACCTTTGTTGTTCCTTCTGTTCTGTTTGGTTGAAGAGTTTAGGTAACCAACCTTCTAAAAAGGAATTGCACAGGCTAATTAATGCCTGTTTATCCCATCCAGTAGCAAATAATAAAGTGAGGTGCAGCTTTATCGCCTGTGCCATAGGTGATTGATTGGCTTGCTTATTTGCAATCCAATTTAAGATATAGGCAGACGAACATTCAAAATATCTTTCTGCCCAAAGTATACTCTTTAAATTCCCATACCTGTCTATTTCTGGTTCATACTCGGCCATCTGAATCAATTTGATTACTGATGTTTCTGCACTAAGCGACTTAGCGATCAATTGATGATGTTTTTTTGCGGCTTTTAACCTCAAACGGATATGATCACCGCCTTCCCAATAACGTATAAAAAACCAGGGTGTGCGCCATTGCTTAATAAATGGATAAATAAGCTGTTTTAAGAGTTGATCGGCATCTCCATGATGGAATAAATACAGAGATAACCATTTGTTTTGTCCACTTTCCATAAACTGATCAGTTATTATACCATTGGATGAGGTATTCGCTTACCTCATTTTGGGCTGGTTTCGGAAATACCTCTTCAAGCGTAATGTAATTACCGGCCCTCAACAATAATTTCTTAAACAGGGCTAAGAACAAGGGGCTATGGAATGAAAGGTATTGTGGTTTATAATCATCGTGCAGGCCTTCCCTTTTATCATCAGATTTTCGCTGGTAAGCACGTTTTCTTAAAAAGAGAAATACTTCATGCGGTAAGTTGTTTTTAATGAGCCAATCATTTAACTTGATGAAATACTCGAAATCTGTTTCAAACTGATCCTGTTGAGGAACAATGGTTGTTTTTATACGCCATGTTTTACGTCTTAAAATTACATTTTTTGCATAAACGATCCTGGGCAGTGCAAATAAATCTGGTAAAGGAACGGGATGTTGATCTTGGTAAAACTGATCTATTAATTGAATAAAGGGCTGTAGAGATACGCGGGCATCAGGATTGAAATGTGAGAGCAGTTGATAAAGATTAGATCTGTTATAAAAAGATTCTAAACTCAAATCATAACTATACAATTCACTATCGTCTTTATAAAGCTTTAATATGCCTTTTTCCTCATCATATTTTACTTTTAGATCGCATATTTTCAATTGTTTGCCTGATGGGTAAATGTTATTTCCGCCGGGAAGTTCAAGTTCCTGAGCCAATAATGGCGGATGGATATTCGCATTAAACGTTGAAGCGTCATTCAGTTCTACTTTAATCGTTCCCGGATGAAGCTTTTCGTTATGCTGAATAAAACTATCGGTAATTTTTCGATCAAAGAGTGATAAAAAACGGCCACTCACTTTGCCCATTCCTGGCAATAAGGCATTTACAACGCCGGCAAAATCATTTTCAGCCTTGCCAAACTGTACAAACATCCCAACCGTCGAATTTTTAGATAGATCTGAGGCCCCAGGGAGGTCTGTAAAGAAAGTACTGTCTAAATTGATAAGATTTTCATCTTTATCTTCAATTTCTGACAATTTCCCTGAAACGGCATCTTTCCAATTCTTTAAAGCTAAAAAGTCGGTGTCATTAAGCAATTCTAGTTCCTTTTCCGGTTTTTTTACGTAGAAATAGTAGTCTTTGTAAAAAGTGATCAGGTCGATCGCTTCATCAGCTTGGTAGTATTGTAAAAAGAAATCACGCATTTTATTCCGCTCTTTCCGCATTACATCAAGCGGAAGCAGGTGGTTAATCAATTGATTTGTTTTATTGATAAAAGCCTTTACCTCTTGTTCGGGAAGTTCTGTTTTTTCTGTTGTAAAGCAATCTTCATAAAAAATATGCCGGGCAGAAAAATAATAGGGCATAAATTTATGGCTCGAAAATTTTTCTGTTTCCAGGCTTTCCTCAGCTATTTTTTTATCTGATGGGCTATTGTAAAAAGGGAGTCCTGCCTCCTGCTGTAATTCTGAAAAAACTTCATTTAATTGTTTTTCTGCTTCCTGTAGAATCTTATAACGGGCAAAAGAAACGGCAGATGGGTATTCATCTCTATATGTCTGTAAGTTTTCAAAAAGCATAGTAATCGGTAGTACTGATGGCTCTACTTTTTTTAATGACCCCAGAAAAATTAATAATTTATGGTCCCAATCTTCATCCATACCCGAAAATGACAGGTTTAATTCAAGCATTCCTGATTCAATCAGCTTAATCAGGTATATTTTAATACTTTCATAATCCGGGCCTTCAAGATCCTGATGAAGCTTTAAGATTAATTGTTTAAATGAAACAGGCTCCTGATGCTTATTTAAGTGCTGATAAACCATTAATTGCAGGCCTTTTGCATTAATCTGCTGAAACGACTCTATATTATTGAAATTGCTTAAGAAACAGATTTTATCCTCTTTAATTGCTGCCGTTATATTCAGTTTAATAAATAAGTGTTCGTTTAATAAGGGATGTCTTTTCAATATTGACTTGAGATATTCGAATATGGCATTATTTAATTTCAAACGGCAACAAACTTCATGGGGTGTATTGGGTTTCACCACTTCATTTAAGTTGGCTAAACCGGTATAGGTAAAACTACTGAAAGGTGAAGTTTTAAAAGCCATCCTGCTGAGGTATCGCATCAGGCTAAATACCATTCGTTGTTCTTTTTGTTTAAAGCGCTCAACATCTTTTTTAATAAAGCTGTCCAATTGCTCATAAATCAACGGACTGGATAATAATAGGCCATTCTGCAGCTCAGGTAGTTGTGCTATTTCCTGTATCTGTTTTTTTTGAATACGTTGTTGCTTCTCAAATTTTAAGGCTTGCTCATTTTTAAAATGATTAAGCTCTTCTATCTGATTTAAATAAACCTGTATATCGTTTTGCAGTTGTTCTGGTAATAGATAGATAGCACTTTGATTAATGTTTTTATCATTAAATATCTGCCGTTTAAGATTGATTAATTGCTGCCTTGCCATATCATTTAACTGAAGATTTATTACAGTATATAAAGCATTGCAAAGGTTGTTTTTTAACTGTTCCTTTTCATTTATTTGCTTAGTATAGGATGATAGAAGATGTTCTGCATCCTTCAATTTAAGCTGATCAAAGAGTTGATGACGTAATCCGGCATAACGTACCAAAGAGTAAGGAAAAATCTGTAAGCTCATATCTGTTTTTATTTACCGAGTTCGAGTTGGTTTTTGATTAGGTTATAATAACTTCCTTTATTTAGCAATAGCGTTTCATGTGTACCGCATTCTTTTATTTCGCCCTGGTGCAACACGATGATCTGATCGGCATGTTTAACCGTACTTAGCCTGTGGGCTACAATCAGCACCGTTTTGCCTTTAAAAAAAGTATTAAGGTTGTTCACTATAGATCTTTCATTCTGTGCATCAAGTGCGTTGGTGGCTTCATCCAGAAAAACATAATCTGGATTACGATAAATCATCCTGGCGATTAAAAGACGTTGTTTCTGTCCTTCACTAAGACCATAACCATCTCTTCCTACCACCGTATCGTAGCCAAAAGGCATGGAGGAGAAAAAATCATGCATATTGGCCATTTTTGCAGCTTCATAAAGACGTTCGAAATCTTTTAGTGTTGTGCCTGCAAAAATGTTATTTGCGATAGTGTCCATAAAGACATAGCCATCCTGCATGACTACACCACAATGTTTCCGCCACGATTTTGCATTCACCTGTGTAAGCTTTTGCCCACCTATAGCAATTTCGCCGTCAGTAAGGGAGTAAAACTTTAATAACAACTTAATAAGGGTCGTTTTACCGCTACCACTCGTGCCTACAATAGCAGTAACTTTTCCGGCCTGAATAAATAGATCGATATCCTTTAAAACATATTGCGCATGCCTGCTTCCATATCTAAAAGACACTTTATTTAATGAAATATCAACAGGTCCAACATTTTTTATGGGTTCTTTCCCCTCCAGATCCTCATCCTCCTCCTGTTGCACTTCGTCCATCCGCATTAAACTAAACTTGGTGTTTTGTGATACCCTTGCAAATTCTACCAGTTGATTTACAGGAGCATTCAGCTGACCACATACGTAAGTAACTGCCAGCATGCCGCCTAGTGTAATCTGATCATTGATCACCAGCATGGCTGCAGCATACGTAATCAAGACGTTTTTTATTTCATTAATAAAAGAACCCACCCCTTGCATGCGTTGATCGAGTTGAAGTGCTTCCAGTTTTAAGTCAAACGACTGATCCTGGAGACTTTCCCATAATTGCTTTTTATTTTCTTCGCTCCCGGTGAGTTTGATTTCCTGCATGGCATAAAAAATTTCTAAAAGCAACTGTTGATTGGCAGATAGTACTTTAAACTTTTTCTGATCAATAATTTTGCGTTTCTGTTGAAAAGAATTGGACCATAAGATGCTGATTGCGGCACCAATAATAAAAAGCAGAAATATTTGCCAGTTGTAATAGAAGAGCACACCACCAAGCACCAATAAGGTAATGGCCGACAGGATAAAGTTGATCAAAAAATTAGTCAGAAATTCTTCTATGCGCTGGTTATCATTTACCCGCTGCATATTATCGCCGGCCTGTCGGTTATCAAAAAATGAAAAAGGGAGTTTCATCAATTTAGCCAGAAAATCTTTCAGCATCGTAATACTGGTTCTGGCCCCAATGCGAAACAAAATCCTGGCGCGCATAAAATCCATTAACATCCTGCCAGAAAAAAGCATAAGCTGGCCGAGGCAGATGAGCAACAGTAAATTGGTGTTTTTTGCGTTAATTCCTTTATCAACTACCATTTGGGTAAGTAGCGGAATGATTAATGAAAAACCACTGGCCAAAAGCAAGCTGATTAATGTGGGGAGCCAGCCCTTTCGATGCATTTTGAGGTAAGGTAATAATGACCATAAAGAAGTTTTATGCTCATCGGGCACTTTCAGATCTTTAAAAGCCTGGTTGGGCTGAAGCAACAAAACCCTTCCTGTTTTCTTTTCTATATTAATTGTCCAGGCAGTTAAAAAATCCTCAATATTGAGTTTGATTTTACTGTTTAAAGCCGGATCGGCCAAATATGCATACCGATCATTTACTTCATACAATACTACATAATGTTCTTTCTGCCAGTGTAATATACAAGGTAACGGAACATTTTCTAATTTAGAAAACGGTAATTCTGCTGCAAGTGTTTTAAAGCCCAGATGATCTGCTGCATCAGTCAGGTCGCGCAAGGTTGTTCCCTGCTTTCCAATGCCACATAACTTTCTTAAATACTGCATTGAAAGATTTTTACCGTGATAGGCTGCAACCATTTTTAAACAAACCGGACCACAATCCATGGCGTCGGGCTGCTTATAAAATGGGTACTTGTTTCTACGGATAAAATCTTTGATCATGAAGAAAAAGAATATGTAAATGCAATACAGTTGCAAATATGTAAAATATAATGCAACTTTGATGCATTAAATAATAGTAAAATTTTAAATGAGAAAGGAAGGTTTTGCCACTTGGCAGATGCTGATCAAAAAAGAGTTTTTGTTGAATTACCGGAATAAAACAGTGCTGATTTCGGCTATTGCCATATGGACGTTATTCATTGTTGCTACGTTTTGTACCCTCTTAAATTACCATGCCAGCCATAAGCAACGATTAGCAGCTAATGCGCTATTCAGGCAGCAATGGGCGCATCAACAGCGTAATCCGCATGATGCAGCACATTTTGGGACATACCTTTTCAAACCTATTAACCTGCTTAATGTTTTCGATTCGGGTATTAACGATTATACCGGGAATACCTATCGGATAGAAGCACATATTCAGCATGAGATCAGTAATAGTGAAGCCGAGCATAATGACACTTCCATGCGTTTTGGAAACCTCAGCTTTGCGCTTATTTTACAGTTCTTGGTTCCTTTATTTCTTTTATTTATCACTTCTACCAGCATTACGAGCGAGAAAGAAAGCGGTACCCTTAAAATGCTTTTAGCTCAGGGTTTAGTTAGCCGAAAAATAATGTGGGCAAAGGTTTGGACAAATTACCTGCTGATTATAGTGATCATACTCCCGGTTTTTTTAATCATGGCCCTAGCTATTAGTTTCTCTGGCGATACAGGCTTACTTTTAGGCAGGCTTTTGTGGATTTTCGCTACTTGTTTATTATACTACCTGCTAATTGCTTTACTCGGTACAATTATTTCAGCAGTTAGCAATCATTCAGGGAAAGCATTATTAAATGGCTTATGTTTTTGGATTTTCATGAGTATTATTTTTCCTAAAATAGTAACCGGTACGGCCAGCCATAGTTATCCGTTATTGTCTCGGGCGGTTTTTAGCGATTTGGTAGAACAGGGTTATAGAAATGGCTTAAACGGAAAAGATCCTTACGCCGCCCGCGGTGAACGTTATGTTAATAGTTTATTGAAAAAATATCAGGTAGACCGTGTAGAGGCATTGCCTTTCAATATAGATGGCTTGACCCTTCAGTTTAATGAAGATTACCGTACCCTGGCCTTTAACCATTATTTCAAGGTGGTTCAAAACCGTTTTGATCAACAACAGCGTTTTTTAAGTCTATCCGGCATTTTTGATCCCTTTCTCTCAACCAAACGCCTTTCGATGGCACTGGCAGGCTCTGATTTTTATCATCATGAACAATTTTTTAAACAGGCGCAGATTTACCGGAACCATCTTATCAGAAAGCTGAACATGCAGTTGGCCATGCATGGCAAGGATGTTAAAGGTGAATATTTGGTCGGGCCTAAATATTTCGCTCAAATGAAAGATTTCAGCTATCAATTACCAAAACTTTCCACCGTATTACAGTTAGAGAAAATTGCGATACTTTCTTTAATTGGATGGATACTCCTGCTTATTCTTTTGCTTCATTTTATTACTTCACGTTCTTTAGCCCTTAATTATGCAGCTGTTTAAAACCATATTCTTATTCGAGTTCAGGCTGTTGGCCAGACAAAAAATTATGCTGGTTTTAATCGGTTTTTTCTTTGTAGCAGGGCTTTATAGCATTTATGATGGTTATCGTTTTACTCGAAAACAATTATTGGCTATTGATAGCCTTAAACAAGGGTATCAAAAAAAGTATCAGGAAGCTGTGGCCAGTTTTTCGGCAGATACGACTACTGCAAAGGGAAAAACTTTATTTAATCAGGCAGGGATACCCTCAGTAATTGAATATAAAAATCCTTTATATGCCATTCATAAACCTCATTCATTAAGCATGTTATCCATCGGTCAACGGGATTTAACGACCTATTATGATGTGATAACCCGCAGACGCAATTTTGTGCAAGACTCAAATGCCGAAATTTCTAATCCCGAGCTGCTTGCATCAGGCAATTTCGATCTGGCTTATGTTGTTGTCTATTTGCTTCCCCTACTAGCTATCGCATTATGCTATAATGTCTTATCCAAGGAGAGGGAGCAGCAAACGGATAGATTACTTTCCGTGCAAGGCCTTTATTTTGGCAGGATAATGAGCTATAAACTTGTTTTTAGGTTTATACTGATTGGTGTAATGGCCTGGCTGCTCAGTACAATCGGTTTTATCTGTTCGGCATTACTGATTTCTTTTGATCCGCTAGCGGCTATATTATGGATGCTGAGCATTAGCGCTTATCTTTTCTTTTGGTTTGCGGTTATTTTTTTCATCATCAGATGGAGTCAAAGTTCTGTCCAAAATGCCCTTTATCTCTTAGGTATGTGGTGCTTTTTCTTAATGCTTCTGCCCGCGTTGTGTAATGCCATAGTACGTTTATATTATCCCATTCCGCTAAAAACCGACGCAGCTGTTGCATTAAGAGAAAATAGTGAAGCGATATGGGCATTGCCACGCAAACTCCTTATTGATACCTTTTACCTGAACAACCCTAAATACAAACATTTAAGGGTAGCGTCAGACACGAGTGAAAACAGTAACAAGCGTTTTGCAGCGTATTATGATCTTTTAGGACGTCGAATGACACAAGTTGTTAAACATTATAACCAATATCCTGAAAAACAAAATGCTGCTGTCAATAATGCAAGTTGGATTAATCCGGCAATGAAAACTCAATATATACTAAATGGAATTGCTGAAACCGGACTGAAAGATTACCTCTCTTATCAGGATCAGGTAAATGCTTTTCAAAAAACCTGGGTAGATTTTATGAGCGACTATATCATATCTGATAAAAAGTTAATTCTAAGTGACTTAAAAAAACTACCTGAATTTAAACTCAAGCCCATAGCAAATAAAAATCAGCACATTCTGCGGGATATTTCATATTTATTCGGTTTCAGTTTATTGATCATCTTAATTGCTCTAAAACTCCGCATCAAAATTTAAATCAAACAACCATATATCAATCACGCACAACAAAATGAACAAAAAATTTTACCTTATCTTATTTTTATTAATTTCTATACAACAGGTTTATGCCCAGCAGGAAAAGCGGAGCAAATTTGTACAGGATTCTACTACCAAAGTACGCCAGCTTAATGAAATCCATATCGACGGTCAGAAAGCAGTCAAACTCAAAAAGGATACCTTGTCTAATGGTTTGAGGATGCAGGTTCCGTTATTACAGATGCCACAAAATATTATTAGTATTTCCTCTGCCCTCATACAGCAGCAAGGTGGTTTGCAGATGAAGGATATGGCCAGAAATGCCAGTGGCGTATATTTTGGATATAACAGTTCGCCTTTCGATAATTCGGCATCTATAAAAGTAAGGGGATTCAATGCCTCGACGACCATTAATGGGATGCCAAACCGATTGGTTTTAGGCGCAACGCTTGATGATGAGGCTATCATCGAAAGCCTTGAATTTGTTAAAGGGCCGGCAGGATTTATCAGTGCATTGGGTGAGCCGGGCGGAACACTAAATATCGTAACAAAATCGCCTAAAGAAAAACTGCTAAATGTAATGGTTACAGGAGGCAATTATAATTTTTTTCGCGCTACTGCAGATATTGGTAGCGCCTTAAAAAGTAAGGGCTTTTCATATCGTTTCAATACGGCTTTTCAGCACCAGGATTCGTATCTCAATTATATGAAAACCACCAAGTATGTAATTGCCCCAGTTTTACAGTATAATTTTAGTCCAGGTACATTTTTAATTGCAGAATACAATTACATCCGTGGAGAGATTAAAAATGGTTCTTCAATCAATAAATTGCGTCAGGATAAAGATGTGCTGCAAGATCCGATCAGCTTAAATTTCAGTGCCGGGATCGGTTTGCCTTTAAGTGTTTCGCAAACACATACATTCAGATTCAGTGCCGTTCATAAATTTAATGAAAACTGGCAGCTTACTTCACAATCTAACTTTGTTAAAGCACCTGCCAACCAATGGTACATGGTATCTGCAAATAACAGGACATCGATTAGCTTTAACACTCAGGGCAAAACCAACCGTATTGCGAGCAACTCAAATATATTGGGCGAAACCTATAACACCAACCTATTTCTGTCAGGCAAATTTAAAACAGGTGCATTAAAACACACTTTGTTAATCGGAAGCGACTATACCACAGGTAAAGATTCACTGTCAACCTATTACGGGATCAACTCTTTCCCTTTTGAAAGGAATAATCCAATCTTTTATGTAGATGCGAATACCGTGGGTATAACTAAAAGGTCGATCAGACAAGAAAATCACATTCACTACTCAGCGGCCTATTTTTATGATAATATAGCTTTTGATAAATTTTTGCTAACCGTTGGCGGGCGTTATACCGATTACCGTAACCGCAATATTCTAACCACTACAAAAGGCCCACGTACACCAGACTATTACAAGCAAAATGCTTTTTCTCCCCGTGCAGCACTAAGTTTTATGCCTGATTCTACATCATCTGTTTATTTGCTTTACGATCAATCATTTGTGCCTAAAACAGGTCAGGTAGTAACAGAAACGGTTGATGGACCCCAGGTGGGACAAAAAACTGTTACCGCATCAAAGCCCGTTGAACCCGAACTGGGTAATAATTTTGAAATCGGTATAAAAAAGAACTGGTTTAATGGACGTTTGTTAACTACTGTAAATGGCTTCCATACTGTAAAAAGGAATGTAGCGGCAAGAGATTTCAGAAGTTATGCGGCTGCTGCGGGGGCAATAGCCTATTATCTTCAATTAGGCGAGGTAGTAAGCAATGGTTTTGAGGTGGACGTAATCGGAAACATTACCGATCGGTTATCATTGATCACGAATTACACCTATGTGGATGCCAAAATAACTAAAGACAATAATCTTAATCCAACAGCCGATGATCCATCAATCGTAGGGCAAAAGATGCCGGATGTACCTCAACAAGTATTTAATACCTGGTTACAATATAGCATACCTTTGAGCGGTTACCATAAAATCTCCATCAGCGCAGGGCAAACCACCATCAACAAGCTTTCAGCAATCAGCCAAAGGGATACCTACCTGCCCAACTACACCAAATTTGATGCTGGTTTAAGTTTTAGCAGCCCCAAATATATGTTCAGGTTAATTGCAGATAATTTAACCAACAAACGCTATATGGCATCTGGTGATATTACAACTGATTTTCCATACGCTGGCAATAATTATTTCTTTGTTGAAGGAGAACCTTTTACCATCAGGCTTTCATTAGGCGTGAAATTTTAATCTTACATTATGCTAGAAGCTATTGGATTATCCAAAAAATACGGGGAACGTAGTGCTTTTATCACCACCCACGATATTTTTGATGCGCTTAATTTAGGGACCAGGATTGGAATTATGGGAAAGGAAACTCTTATACATACTTTGGATGCCGGGGATATTTCGGCATTTGATCTTCAGCAATTGTATCTGTAGAAGATTTAAAGTAATAATCGTCATTGCGAAATAACTTATGTATGAAGACCCTGAAATAAATTCAGGGTGACGACTTTATTTATACTTCGCAATGACGAAAAAACTAGATCTCGTAACTATACACCGATCTTATCGCATCCCTTAAGTTATATTTCGATGCCATTACCTCTCCGTAAGCACCAGCGCTTCTGATGGCAAAAATATCGCCCCTAAATGATTCAGGTTGTTCCACCTCTTTACCAAAACAATCGGTACTCTCGCAAATCGGTCCAACGATATCGTATTTGATTGGCGTTTGAGATCTGAGATTTGAGATTCGAGATAAATTTTCTATTTTATGATAGGCTTGATATAGTGCTGGACGCATCAATTCGGTCATTCCTGCATCTAAAACCACAAAGTTTTTCTTCTTTCCGTTTTTAATATACAATACACGGGTAATTAACGATGCTGATTGACCAACTAGGGCCCTACCCAATTCGAAATGCACTTCCTGACCCGGTTTAATGGTTAAGAATTCATTGAAAATTTTAAAGTAAGATCCGAAATCAGGAATTTGATGATCGGGATTGTAGTAATCGATCCCTAAACCACCGCCTACATTCAATACCTGAAGTTTAAATCCCTTATCTTCAAACCATGCGGCAAATTCATTTACACGAACACATAGGTTTTTATAAACATCCAGATTGGTAATCTGTGAGCCGATATGAAAATGAATGCCAATAAATTTAAGGTTTGGAGAAGCTTTTAAGGTATCGGCACATTCTGGTAGATCCCATGAATTGATCCCGAATTTATTTTCATCTAAACCCGTTGTAATATTATGGTGTGTATGCGCATCAACATTTGGGTTAATGCGGATGGCTACCTGAGCAGTTTTACCTTTTTTAGCTGCAAGTTCATTTAATACCTCTAATTCCTGGATAGATTCTACGTTAAAACAGAAGATATCAAGATCAAGCGCTTCATTAATTTCTTTATCAGATTTACCAACACCGGCAAAAACGATTTTTTTATTGTCGAAACCTACTTCAACAGCTCTTCTTACCTCACCGGCACTCACACAATCTGCACCAAAACCAATTTCTTTGACCTGATTTAACAGTACAGGATTGAAATTTGCCTTTAATGCATAATGGATATGAAATTGATATGGAGCTGCTGCATCTGCACAGGTGTGCAAGGTTTTTTGCAACAAATCGGTATCGTAGTAGTAAAAAGGCGTTTCAATATTGTTAAACTTTGATATATCTTTATCGGCGAACATGTTCAAATTCCTTATTATAATTTTAATTTTATTCTTTGGGCTAATTTATTTGGGTAACTACCTGGATTTAAAGCATGGAAGAATTACCCAGAAACAATACAATGGAAAAATCCGATTTTTTATCGTACTACTTCTCCTAATATTGTTTCTCTTATTTATCAAAAAATGAAGATAGCAGCAGCCATATTTATCGTTCTTATTCTTTCTGCAGGATTGTATAATTCTTACAAAAAATATAAAAACGGGTTATTGCCAGCAAACTTTCTGGCTTTTCATTGCCTTATCGGATTGCTGGTTTTAATAGGTGCTTTTTTCCTCTTATTCGAATAATCTATTGTGTAAGCTTCGTAGTGCCTCTGTCTTATATTCACTTAAAATTAAAAGCGAAACATTATAGTTACTTCCACCATAAGAAATCATGCGGATCGGGATATGTTTTAAACCTTCTAAAACCCTGCTCGCGAAACCATGTTTCTCTGAACCGAAATCGCCCACTACACATACAATGCTATGGTTAGTATCTACCTCAACGGTTCCAAAACTTTCCAATTCTTCGATAATCTGTGGCAAATGGGCTGTTTCATCAATGGTTAACGATACGGCCACCTCGGATGTGGTAATCATATCAATTGGAGTTTTATATCGTTCAAAAACCTCGAAAACCCTGCGTAAGAAACCATAAGCCAGCAACATACGGCTTGATTGAATGCGGATTGCCGTAATACCATCTTTGGCAGCTATTGATTTAATCCTGCCTTTTTCGCTATCATGAGTAATTAAAGTACCAGCAGCTGAAGGTTCCATCGTATTTAATAAACGAACCGGAATTTTATACTTTTGGGCAGGGAAAACAGATTGAGGGTGTAAAATTTTTGCACCAAAATAAGCCAGCTCTGCTGCTTCATCAAATGATAACTGGGCGATTGGTTTAGTGCCCTTAACAATGCGCGGATCGTTGTTGTGCATGCCGTCTATATCTGTCCAGATCTGAACTTCTTCAGCCAGAATTGCAGCGCCCAATAAAGATGCTGTGTAATCACTTCCGCCACGACGTAGGTTATCTACCTCGCCAAAACTATTGCGACAGATGTAGCCTTGTGTAATGAATAATTTATTGTCTTTATGCTGCTCCAACAACGGCATTAAGTGCTTTGTGGTAAATGGAATGTCAGGTTCATTATCTTCATCCGTTTTCATGAAATCCAAAGCAGGCAACAATACCGATGGTACGCCAATAGATTTTAAATAAATATGATATAAAGTGGTAGATAATAGCTCACCTTGGGCCAATACAACTTTTTCCTCAATTGAAGTGAAAATATCATTTGCTAAGCCAGATAAGAAACTGAAATGATAATCAATTACTTCATTACCCTGTTCCTGAAATTCTGCAGCAGGTAATAACTCAATCACGAACGACTTATATTTCTGATATAGATTTTCGATCGCAACGCTCCCCTTCTTCTTATCTCCAGCTAAAAAATGTGTTGCAATTTCTACTAAACTATTTGTAGTACCAGACACAGCCGATAAAACTACAATCTGCTCTTCGTTTGGATTAATGATATCCAATAACTTCGTCATGCGCTCAGGACTACCTACAGAAGTACCCCCAAATTTTAATATTTTCATTTACTTGCCAATTGTTTTAAAAGGTAATGAACCATTATGCCTTTATTCCACCATGTGGTTTAAAAATTATGATGTTTCATTGATTTATAAACTATTTATAATCCGTGATCAAACAGCGGTAACCTCGCTGGTTTTGCAACTATTTTAAAAAAGTTACAATCGCCTAACATTAATACTGGATTTTCTTTATTATTGTATCGGGGCGTGAAATTAAACAAAAGCAGCTTAAAAGCAACACCCTCAACAAAATAAAATTTGGATGAGTTGAAATAAACATGTTTATACCAAACTTCATCCATTAAAATTTGTTCAACACCAGATATTAAATTAAAAAAACAGTTCAATGCAAGCAATTGACCAATCAACACAGGCCACCATTAATCAGTGGTTGAGTGGAAATTATGATGAAAATACCAAGGCAGAAATTCAGGCCCTTGTAGATAAAAATGCAACTACCGAATTAACAGATGCATTTTATAGAAGTTTAGAATTTGGAACAGGCGGTTTAAGGGGTATCATGGGTGCAGGTTCTAACCGTATAAATAAATATACCATCGGAACGGCTACACAAGGATTAGCCAATTATTTAAACAATAAATATCCGAACGAAAAAATTAAAGTTGTCATTGCACATGATAGCCGCAACAACTCTGATTATTTTGCAAAAATTACTGCAGATGTTTTTTCAGCAAACGGCATATATGTATACTTCTTCTCTGCATTAAGACCAACCCCGGAGCTTTCTTTCGCTGTGCGCCATTTCGGCTGCAAAAGTGGGGTAATGTTAACTGCTTCACATAACCCTAAAGAATATAATGGTTATAAAGCTTATGGTGCTGATGGTGGCCAGTTCACCTCTCCCGATGATAAGTTGGTAATTGATGAAGTAAATAAAATTAAAAGCATAGATGAAGTAAAGTTCGACCGTGTTGATGCAAATATCCAACTGATTGGTGAAGATGTTGATAAATTGTATTTAGATGGTATTACTGCACTTTCAATCTCCCCTGAAGCAATAAAAAGACAGCACGATCTAAAAATCGTGTACTCTCCTATCCACGGAACAGGAATTACATTGGTCCCTAAAGCCTTAGCGCAGTTTGGCTTTACGAATGTTACCATTGTTGAAGAGCAAAGTACACCTGATGGGAATTTCCCAACGGTAGTATACCCTAACCCTGAAGAAAAAGACGCATTAACTTTAGCGATGAACAAAGCAAAGGAAATTGATGCTGATTTAGTTTTGGCAACCGATCCTGATGCTGATCGTGTGGGTATTGCTGTAAAGAATAATGAAGGCGAATGGGTATTGCTTAACGGTAACCAAACGGGTAGCTTGTTAATTAATTATTTGCTCTCGGTATGGCAAAACAGCGGTAAATTAGATGGTAAACAGTTTATTGTAAAAACCATCGTAACCTCAAACCTGATCGAAGAAATTGCCAAAAAGAAAAATGTAGAATACTACAATACCTTAACCGGATTTAAATACATTGGTCAGTTAATGACGGAGCTGGAAGGTAAGAAATACTTTATAGGTGGTGGTGAAGAGAGCTATGGTTACCTGATCGGCGACTTGGTACGCGATAAAGATGCAGTGGTTTCTGCCGCTTTCATTTCTGAAATGACGGCATACTATAAAGATAAAGGCGCTAGTTTATACAATGCCCTATTGGATATGTATGTAGAATATGGCCTTTATAAAGAAGATCTGGTTTCGCTGACCAAAAAAGGTAAATCTGGTGCCGAAGAAATCAAAGCCATGATGGTTAAATTTAGAGAAAATCCTCCTGAAACATTGGGCGGCTCTAAAGTATCGGTATTAAAAGATTACGAATTGGGACAAGAAACAGATTTGGCAACTGGAAAAGTAACCAAACTAGATTATCCTACCTCGGATGTTTTACAGTTTATTACCGAAGATGGTAGTATTGTTTCAGCACGTCCGAGTGGTACAGAGCCTAAGATTAAATTCTATTGCAGCGTAAATGCACCTTTAGCAGATAGAAAAGATTTTGATTCTGTTAATGGGCAGCTTGAAGATAAAATCAAAGCAGTTATGGCTGATTTGCAAGCCTAGTTTTTAATAGCAAATAAAAAGGATAAACACAGGTGAATGACCTTCATCTGTGTTTTTTGCTTAGCGTCCGTATCTCGATCCGATCGCGATCGGATCAAGATACGGACGCTATTTTATTTGATTATTCATTAATCAATTCCCTAACATTTTTCTTAGAAATGTAAATAATCGCAGGTTGATTCTTTTCCGTAGAAGCATATTTCCCTGTTTTTTTATCGTGGATAGCCCTTGTAGCAGAAACATACAATCTTCCCGATTGATCTATATGCAAATTGGTAATCTGATTATCAAAAGGAACAGGAAGTATTTTTGAAGTTCCGTTTTTAAAAATTTCAATATCACTTTTTAAAACATAACCTGAGCCATTGGTTGGACCACCGTCAAAAGCTTCTGTGTTTTCTTTCAGCTTAATTTTCAGGTCATTATCTAAATAAATAGTGGCAAATTCTTGAGACCTTTGCTCAGAAATGCCGAATTTTCTGCACCAGTTCCATGTAAATCCTTTATCCAGACTAAAATACTGACTAAAAGTTGCCAATTGCAGGTTATTTTTCCGTAAATTATTAGACTGTAAGCCAAAAATAGTATCCTTTACAGATAGAAAACCATAAATCGGTTGATTATTTACTTTTGTTTTTTTCCAGGTCTTGCCCTTATCAGTAGTTTGATAAATTTCAGTTAGGGTAGATACCATTAATGTATCATCAATATTCCCGTAAACAGCATGGGCTTCTCTCCCATCAGCAATCTCGAGCCTGGTCCAATCTGGATCACTAAAGGCTGGAGGTACATCTGGAATTTCTTTTTTGGCGCATGATGACAATACCATCATTACCGCGATAGTTTTAAATAATTTCATAGGTTTCATTTTTGTGTATGGCAAGATAAGTAAATTTACGTTTAAACTAAAAACACAGGGAGTTAATTATAACGAAGTTTTCAAATTTTGCTTAATTCATTTTAAAGAAAAGCTAAGACGAGTGAGTGAAAACAATTGCATAACTTTTCTTTGCTGCAATCAATTTCTTTAATACTTTTGCAGCTCAATATCATGTTCAAAAAAATCTTAATATATCTGATCATTACATGTACTGTTAGCAACGGTTTCATGCAACTGGTAATTTATTCAGGTTATCAAATGAACAAAGAATATATTACCAGCGTATTTTGTGTTAATAAAGCTCATCCTGAGCTGCATTGTGACGGACAGTGTTTCCTGGCTAAAAAGTTGAAAGATTTAGACGGCAAAAACAAACAGGTACAAGAAAACCTTAAAAGAGTTATAGAAGCTGAACCCAGATTTCAGACTATTGCATTAAACCATCATATTCCTTATTTTATCATCACTTCAGAAAATCTTTACATCGAAAAACCGGTTAAAGATCTTTCCATATCCATATTCCATCCTCCAAAATTGGGTTAATTTTTAATTATAACCACTAATAACATCAAATAGAAAGCACCAGTTAATGCCAATCAGGCGTTAATACTGCCATGTTTATCTATTAAACACAAATGTTATCACGCTGGTTAGTTTTAAACTATTAATTACCACCCAATTTTTAATGAATGAAATTCAAAATACTAACAGGCATTTTGTTATGCCTTAATATTGCTGCATACACCCAAACAATTAAAGGAAAAATATACGATGCGCAAACAAAGGAACCTGTTGTTGCCGCGCTGGTTAAGGAAAAAAATAGCGTTAACATTACAAAAACCAACAACGAAGGTTATTTCGAGTTAGCTTGTAGCCAGGCTTTACCAGATATTTTAATTAGCTGCATCAGTTATAAAAATGTAGAAATTAAAGCTTACAACAATCAAAATATAGAATTAACAACCGATTCCAGATCTTTGCAAAGTGTTATGGTGACGGCAAATAGAGAAGCTTCGTTACGTAGCGAAACGCCCATTGCAATAACTAAACTTAGTGCGAAATTAATCGACGAAACGAAAGCTACCACTTTATTCGAGGTGGTAAATAAGACGCCTGGTGTTTTGATGGTCGATTTAGGCAATGAACAACACATGATGTCTATCCGACAGCCAATTACAACCAACCCGTATTATTTATATATGGAAGATGGTGTTCCTATTCGTCCGATGGGTGTTTTTAATCACAATGCCCTGTTACAAATTAATCAATATACGGTTAGTTCTATCGAAGTTGTTAAAGGTCCGGTTTCATCCATCTACGGACCAGAAGCTATTGGTGGTGCAGTTAATTTTATCATGCAAAGACCAACAACAGTTCCAACTGCTAAAGCAGGATTTCAATTTGATAACTGGGGATATAAGCGGTTTCAGTTTGGTACTGGTGCTACAATTGGAAAATTTGGATTCTACATTGGAGGTTTAACCAGTAAACAAACCAATTCATGGATGACCACTTCTGACTATGATAAACAAACAATAAATGCCCGTTTAGAATATAATTTCACTTCTAAAACACGCTTAATTGGTAATTTTATTTACGGCAAATACAACTCCCAAATGAGTGGTAGTGTAGATAGTATTGCTTTTTATAGTAGAAATTACCTCAGTACATCCGATTTTGCTTACCGCAAATCGGACGCGAACAGAACACGGTTAACCCTTGAACATGAATGGAATGAAAATGCTAAATCATTTATTACCATTTTTAACAGAAACGATCAATTAGGGCAAAATCCTTCCTATGGTATCAGATGGAAAACAGGCCAAACTACTGCAAGTGGTCAAATTAATGCTAACAATTTCAGTAGCTATGGTGTTATTGCGCAGCACAGTCAACATTTCAATTTCTTAAATTCAAAATTAATTGCCGGGGCCATGTTTGATTATTCTCCAAACGACTATTGGGCTTATCAAACTGATTTAATTGCACAACTTCGTCCTGATGGGAAATCGGTTGAAAAATATAGCCTTAAAGAAGAACGTCCGGATATTGAATTGTCTGATTACAATGCCAAAATCCGCAATGCAGCAAGTTATCTGCAATATGATTTCGAGCTGGTAAAAAAAATAAGATTTTCTACAGGTCTCCGATATGACAGGATGAGTTTTACCTATATTAATAACTTAGATAATAGTTCCGGAGAAAAAGCATATAGTAAGTTAACGCCTAAAATTGGTTTAACTTATCAGATCGATCAGGAGAAAGGACTATATGCCAATTACGCACAAGGTTTTTCGCCAACCGCTTTAACTGCAATTTTTAGAGCAAAGCCTAACACCAGTCCTGCCCAGTTTTATTATAACCTGGCGCCCGCAACTTTCCAGAATTATGAGCTTGGAGGTTGGGCAACATTCATTAATCATAAAGTTTATGCTGATATTGCTATTTACCAAATGAATGGCACTAATGAATTGCTAAGTATCCGTCAACCAGATAATTCAACCGATTATCAATCGGCAGGAAAAACTTTACATCGTGGAATTGAATTTGGTATTACCGCTAATCCTGATCCTCAATTTTCTTTCCGTTTTGGCGGCACAGTTGCCATACACAAATTCATCAGTTTTCAGGTAAGTGATAATCCTAAAGATGCCCTACAGAATCTGAACAATTACGAAATGCCATCTGCTCCGCGTTGGGTATACAATACAGAGTTTAACTATTATCCAAAACAATTGCCAAATCTGCGGATGTCCATAGAGTTGCAACATTTATCTTCTTACTACCAGGATCAGATAAACACAGTTAAATATGATGGTTATACGCTGCTAAACTATCGGATTGGGTATAAAATTAAAGGTGTCGAAGTATATGGTAATGTAATGAATTTAGGAAATACACTTTATGCAACAAATGTTACCAGAGGAAATAATGCAACAGATACAAGCACCTTTACTCCTGCGGCACCAAGAACATTCGTGTTCGGAATCCAATATAATTTTGCAGGAAAAAAATAGAAGTACAAAGATGTAATCAGATCGCTTCAGGTTTTCATTTTACCTCTTTCATTTAAAATAAAAAATTTTAAAGATGAATAATAAAACATCAAATTTTAAACAAAGCGTCAAGCGTAATATGTACAAATGGCATCGTACTATTGGGCTTATTACCGTTATTCCTGTGATTTTCTGGACATTATCCGGATTGATGCATCCTTTTCTATCCAATTGGTTCAAACCTAAAATTGCCTATCAAATTTTAGTACCAAAACCCATCAATAAGGGGCAGATTAAACTCACACTTCAGGATGTTTTGCTTAAAAATAATATCCAGGAATTTAAAAACTTCAGAATAGTAAATTTCGATCAGCAAACATATTATCAGCTTAAAAGTATCAAGGGAGATTTACAGTACTTTAATACAACAACCGGAATAGCATTAAGTAATGGAGACGAACATTATGCTGAATATCTGGCCCGTTATTTTATCGCAGACCGTTCGAGTAAAATTAGATCAATTACTGTTCAAACAGGTTTTAGTCAGCAATATAAATATGTAAATAGGTATCTTCCGGTTTGGAAAGTAAGTTTTAACCGAAAGGATGCCATGGATGTTTATGTAGAAACAGCCTCTTCTCAATTGGCTACCTTTAATACCGATGCAAGAAAAACCTTTTTATGGCTGTTTGATAATTTCCATAGCTGGTCATTTTTAGAAGCAATCAGTAATAACGCGGTTAAAACCTGTGTTATGGTGGCTTTATTGTCCATTATTACTTTATCTGCTTTAAGTGGTATTTTAATTTATGGTATACTCTGGAAAAAATTTAAAAAACCAAAAAAGGGAAGCAAAATTGGTTTCTTAAGGCTTTACCACCGTCAGATTGGAATTTGCATTTCTTTATTAACATTAACCTTTGCATTTAGCGGAGCTTATCATATTATGAATAAGCTTAACTCAAATACCATTCAAAATGTAGTTTACCAGCCAAACATCAATCTTAGTGAACTTAAAATACCCAATAACATTTTAAATTTAGATTCGGACCGGCTGAACAATATTTCCCTTGTAAAGTTTAAAAAACAGGTATATTTTCAAGTATTCTACAATAAAACCGAAGATATGCCGGAAGAAACGATTTATATCAATGCAAAAGATAGTTCGAAACTCAACAACGGTAATCTCGAATATGCTAAATTCTTAGCGAATAAATTTGAAAACAAATCAGAAGATACAGATGAGCCCGAAATGGAATGTTGTACTTCAAACGTTACTGAAAATGACATTTGCAAAGCGAAACTAATAAAAACCAGCGTACTCTATAAATTCGATGATAGAGAATATGGGTTTGTTTTTAAACGCCTCCCTGTTGTAAAACTAACGTATAAAACTCCCAATCACACAAATTTATATATCGACACAAAAACATCCCGTTTAGCTGCAAAAATTGCAGATGCCGATCGTTACGAAGGGTATTCTTTTGCTTTTCTGCACAAATTCCACTATCTGGATTGGGCAGGGAAAAACTTTCGTGATTTCTTTATCTTATTAGCGGCCTTGTTAATTTTAACCGTTAGCTTGCTCGGCTTAATGATTTTTATAAAAAAGTAAAAAACAAAATACAGTAAATTTGAAACATATTAATCAATTATAATACAATGAAAAATATCAGCTATATCACAATCCTTATAAGCGTAGGTTTATTATTCGCATCTTGCAAACAAGAAAGAAAACTTCCATTTTATGGCGAGCGCCATGCTGAAACCGTTAAAGATGCCAATGGCAAAGAGAAAATAGATACCGTTTACCAAACCATTCCCGCTTGGTCTTTCCTGAACCAGGATAGCGTGGTCACAACCAATAAAGCAACAGATGGCAAAATTTATGTAGCCGATTTCTTCTTTACCTCATGTACAACCATCTGCCCTACCATGCACCGTAATTTAATGACAGTTTACAATGACTTTAAAACCAATCCAGATATCATGTTTGTATCACACACGATTGATTTTAAATATGATAAGCCTCATGTTTTGAAAAAATATGCTCAAAAATTAGGCGTAGATGGTCCGAAATGGCAGTTTCTTTACGGTACCAAAGATAGTGTATATACTTTGGCTGAAAAGAACTACTTGGTGGCTGTGGGTGAAGACAGCACTGCTAAAGATGGTTATATCCACCAGGGATATCTGGTTTTGATTGATAAAGACAGACGGATCCGCGGCGCTTATGATGGTACCAAGGAAGAACAGGTGGCGCAGTTGAAAAAAGATATTCCGGTTTTATTAGCGGAGTATAAAAAATAGATTTTTATTAGCATTATAAAACTTTGACAACTTTAATAGCAAATTTGCCATTAAAGTTGTCAAAGCTAATCTAACAAACCCATGCGCAAATACATTATCAACACTATCTTTTTTATTTTTCTGGTTGCCATTATCGTTTCCTGCCAAAATCAGGAAACCATCGATCTGCAAAATTATATGTCGAATGGAAAAGATATCTACAAAACTAAATGTCAGAATTGCCATGGTGAAAATGGTGAAGGTTTAGGTCAGCTGGCACCTCCATTAACTGATTCTGTATTTTTAAAGGCAAACAAATCTCGTTTGGCCTGCTTCATCAAAAACGGTGTAAATGAAACTTTGATCATCCACGATAAAGAATACAAGGAAAAAATGCCTGCTTTCCCCGAACTGGCAGATATAGATGTAGCACAGGTAATGGTTTTTGTAACCAATTCATTTGGCAACAAGCAGGGCTTTGTTCCTTATTCGCAGGTTTCAAAAGATTTGCAGAATTGTAAATAGCAAGGTTGATGATCAATTAGATATTCATCATCACGGTCGTCACCCTGAATTTATTTCAGGGTCTTATGTACAATAAAGATGCTGAAATAAATTCAGCATGACGATATCAAGAGATAAAATCTTATAGTTTCTTTATGTCTTTCTGATCAAAAAAAACCATCTTTGCACAAAATGCAGGTTGTTCTATCGCTGTTTCGAATAAAATCGGAAGAGAGGAAAGTCCGGGCAACGCAGGGCATCCCGCTTTCTAACGGAAAGGGGTTCAGGAATGAAAACCTGAGCCACGGATTAGTGCAACAGAAAATATACCGTCCCGATTTTACATCGGGATAAGGGTGAAAACGTGCGGTAAGAGCGCACGAGCATTGCAGGCGACTGTAGTGGTTTGTAAACCCCGGGAGTTGAAAGACCAAATAGGCTAACGTACGTAGGGCTGCCCGTCCGATGTTAGTGGGTAGGTCGTTAGAGATAAACGGCAACGTTTATAGTAGATAAATGATAGAAATCCTGAGCAATCAGGAAACAGAACCCGGCTTATAGACCTGCATTTTTTTATTCGTCTAATAGAATACGTTTGGTTTCGCCAAGCTTAGCTTCCTCCTCCTCATCTAATACAGGAAATTTCAGATCAAGGCTTTTTAACTTATGTTCAATAATTTCGCTTATGGCGAGCCTTGCAAACCATTTTTTATCTGCAGGTATGATGTGCCAGGGAGATGCTGTTGTACTGGTTTCGTTAATTGCATCCTCATATGCATCCATATATTTATCCCACAAAGCTCTTTCTTTAATATCTCCCGAAGAAAATTTCCAGTTTTTAGTAGGATCATCAATACGTTCTAAAAAACGTTTTTTTTGTTCATCCCGGCTTACATTTAAAAAGAACTTTAAAATTACCGTTCCATTGTCTGTTAAATGTTCTTCAAAATTTTTGATACTCTTATAACGCTGTTGCCAAAAGCTTTTGTTGATCTTCTTAACATCATGAAAACCCGGAATATTTTCGCTTAAAATATATTCGGGATGCACCTTGCAGACCAAAACGTTTTCATAATGAGAACGGTTATGGATCCCTATCCTACCGCGTTCAGGCAAGGCTTTATAATGTCTCCACAAAAAATCATGCTCGTATTCCTCTGATGTGGGCACTTTAAAAGTGTATACCTGGCATCCCTGAGGGTTTAGTCCGCTCATTACATGTTCAATGGCACTGTCTTTACCAGCGGCATCCATTGCCTGAAAAATAATCAGAACAGAATGTTTACCAGAAGCATATAATTTCTCCTGTAAGTGGTTCAGCTCTATTTTCGAATTCACCAATGCATCTTTAGCTTTTTCTTTATTATAACTGCCAGTAAAATCAGTTTTATGGTTTTTTAAAGAAAATTTCTTATCTCCTTGTATAATTAATCCTTTAAATTCGTTTTTCATCATTATGTATTATTTTTAGCTAAATCGATGCGTCGATAATTTAAATATAGAACTAAAAAATAAGTAAATTAAATACGTTAATTTGCATATAGAGTTTTTTATATTTAACGCCACAGCTTTTACCTAAAGATTATCTTATCCAATATGTTTAAAGAGATAAAAAACAAGTACTTACGTTATTTTGCAATCGTTTTATTTTTTATAATAATTTTCTTTTCTGCCCTGCAATTAAACTTTTTATGGTTATTTGGTTATTCACCAAGTGTTCGTGATATAAAAGCACCTACCCTGCGTGTGGGTTCAGAGCTTTACACAGCCGATGGAAAACTGATTGGAAGATACTTTAAAGAAAACAGAACGCCTGTAAATTATAGTGATATTGCACCTAGCGTAATACATGCACTGGTTGCTACCGAAGATGTGCGTTTTTACAAACATTGGGGTATTGATGTTCAGGCCGTTGGCCGCGCTGTTATAGGTTTAGGAAAAGATGGCGGTGCGAGTACCATTACTCAGCAATTGGCCAAAAATCTTTACCGTACACGTTATAACAAATCGCAGGGCTTATTAATTAAAATCCCTTTGGTAAGAACATTAATTGTAAAGCTAAAGGAGTGGATGACGGCGGTAAAGTTAGAAGCTAACTACTCTAAAAATGATATCATTACCATGTATCTGAATACCGTATCTTTCGGTAACAATACTTATGGCATAAAAACCGCCAGCCGGATTTACTTTGATAAAGAAACAAAAGATTTGGCTACTACAGATGCGGCTATGCTGGTGGGCATGTTAAAGGGAACAACATTATATAATCCAACCAAAAATCCTGTAAAAGCCTTAGAAAGAAGAAATGTGGTGCTTGCGCAGATGAACAAGTACAATTACCTTAGCAAAGATAGCTTAACACAACTATCAAAGGAGCCTATTAAGCTAAAAGAAGGTAAAATGCAGGATGGTAGCGATGGCGATTCTTATTTAAGGGCAGCTGTGGCAAAATATTTGGAGAAATGGTGTACTGATAATGGTTATGATCTTTATGAGGATGGACTAAAAATTTACACCACCATCGATTCTAAGCTACAAAAATATGCAGAAGAAGCCGTTGCAGATCAGATGAGAATTTTGCAGCGCAGGTTTTATAGCGTTTGGGGGAACGAAGATCCCTGGTACGATTCGGAAAAACAAAAAGTGGATTATCCGGACAGAGCGATGAAAAATCTGCCGATTTATACGCTTTTGCAAAAGAAGTTTCCTAATCATCCAGATTCTGTTGCCGCCTATTTCAATAAAAAGAAAAGGATGCAGATTTTTACCTATAAAGGCGATCGCGATACTTTATTCTCTACCTTAGATTCGATCCGTTATTACGGAAAAATCATGAATACCGGAATGATGACCATGGAGCCTGCAAGTGGTAAAATTAAAGTTTGGGTGGGTGGTATAGACCACAAATTTTTCAAGTACGATCACGTTAATCAATCTAAACGCCAGGCAGGTTCAACCTTTAAACCATTTGCTTATCTAACGGCTTTAGAACAAGGAATGAGCCCTTGCGATAAATTTACCGATAAACCGGTTAAAATAGCTTATCAGGATAAGGGTGAAACAAAATATTGGGAGCCTAAAAATGCCGATTACAGTGTTTCTTACCGCGAAATGAGTTTACGCTGGGCAATGGCAAAATCAGTAAATACCATTACTGCACAGGTAACTGAAAAGGTGGGCTGGGATAATGTAGTAAAGTATGCGCATGAATGTGGCATTGATAGCCATTTAGAGTCTGTACCATCTGTAAGTTTAGGCTCAAATGATGTTACTGTTTACGAAATGGTAAAAGCCTACGCTACCTTTATGAATAAGGGGATTAAAACAGACCCAATTTTGGTAGAAAAAATTACAGATCAGGACAATAATTTAATAGATGAATTTAAGCCTAAAACAAAAAGGGTTTTAACAGAAGAAATTGCCTGGTTAATGACTTATATGTTCCGTGGTGGTATGGAAGAGCCGGAAGGTACCTCACAAGCACTTTGGGAATGGCCAGATCTCTTTAGAAAAAACAATCAGATTGGTGGTAAAACAGGTACATCATCTGATTATGTAGATGCCTGGTATATGGGGCTAACCAAAGATTTGGTAACCGGTGTTTGGGTAGGTTGCGATGAAAGGACGGCGCACTTTAAAAATGGCGAACAAGGAGAAGGATCAAGAACGGCGCTACCTATTTTTGCTAAGTTTATGGAAAAAGTATACCTCGATCCAAATTCAGGGTATACTTATGGTCCATTTCCAAAAGCAACAGTTAATATTACCAGAACTTACAACTGCCCTAGCCCACGGATTATTAGAGATACGACATCAACCGATAGTGTAGCTGTTGATTCTACTGATTTTACTGTTCCCACCGAAATACCAGTTACTACTGAACCGGTAAACAATGAACCTGAAGTTAAAAAAGAGGAAAAGAAGGCAGAGCCTGCTCAAAGTCCCGTTACCCCTACGGTTCCACTTACCAGAAAAGAAGAACGTGAACTGAGAAGAAAACAACGTCAGGAAGAAAAGGAAAAAAAGAAAAACGAAGAAACCAATCAGCAATAATTTTTTTGGATCGAAACAAGTAGAAATAGTTCGCTATATATGTGAATTAGATAATAGGATTTTAAAAAAGTGTTAAATTTTTAATACTCTTTTAAACAATTATTACTTTTATTTCCAGATTTATTACCATTTCATTTTTGTAAATTTTGAACAATTATTACTAAAAACACATATATGAAAATAGGCTCTACTTTATTAAGGCGATATTTTTCTTTATTGCTTCTGCTTATTCTTTCTTTTTCAGTTAAAGCCCAATACTTCGGACAAAATAAAGTAAGATATAAAAAACTAGACTTTAAGGTTTTACAAACACCCCATTTTGAAATCTATTATTATATCAAAAATGATAAACTTTTAAAACGTTTTTCGCAAGATGCAGAGACCTGGTACAAAATGCATCAGGAAGTTTTTAGAGATACTTTTTTAAAGAAAAACCCTATAATCCTTTATAATAACCACCCCGATTTTCAACAGACAACTGTGCTTAACGGCGAAATTGGAATTGGTACCGGTGGAGTAACCGAGGCATTAAAAAATCGGGTAATTATGCCTGTTATGGAGTTAAATAGCCAAACAAGGCACGTTTTAGGCCATGAGCTTGTTCATGCTTTTCAATACCATCTCCTACTCGAAAAAGATTCGATTAGTTTAGAAAACGTTGGACAAACACCACTATGGATGGTTGAAGGGATGGCCGAGTATTTATCAATCGGAAAGAAAGACGCATTTACTTCCATGTGGATGAGAGATGCCATGTTGAACCGTGATATTCCTTCATTAAAAGATTTAACCAATTCTAATAAATATTTTCCTTACCGTTATGGTCAGGCATTTTGGACTTACATCGGTTCGCAGTATGGCGATACGACCATTGTTCCGCTGTTTAAGAATACAGCAAAATATGGTTATGAAAATGCCATCAGGTACACTTTCGGTTATGATGATAAAACACTATCGGGCTTATGGAAAAATTCAATCGATGCACATTACAAGCCGATGCTGAAAGCAGATAGTTCACAGATTAAAATTACAGGTACAAAAATTATCGACAATAAAAATGCAGGCAATATGAACGTTGCCCCTGCCCTAAGTCCGGACGGAAAATATTTAGCATTTATGTCGGAGAAAGACCTTTTTGGCATTGATTTATTTCTCGCAGATGCTAAAACCGGTAGGATTATCAGAAAACTCAGCAGCCAGATCTCCAATGGCCATATTGATGATTTCAACTTTATAGAATCAGCCGGTGCGTGGTCGCCGGATAGTAAACAATTTGCCTTTAGTATCTTCAGTCATGGTAAAAACCAGATGATGATCATCAATGTTTCAAACGGAACTACAGCTTCTCAAACGGCAATGGGTCAGGTACAACAATTTGGTAATTTAACTTGGTCGCCAAATGGAAAAGATATTGCTTTTTCGGGTATGGTTGAAGGACAGAGTGATATCTTCTCTTATAATCTGGATACCAAAGCCGTTACTCAGATTACTAATGATGTGTATTCTGATTATGCGCCAAATTACTCTCCAGATGGTAAAAAATTGGTGTTTTCATCAGATCGAGCAGCCATTCAGGCCAATGTTAATAATGCCGTATTGCCAATAAACCTCGCCGTTTATGATATTGCAGCTAAAACGGTAAGCAATTTGGACGTTTTTCCAGGAGCGAATAATTTGAATGCACAATTTTCTGCTAACAGTCAGAACATCTATTTCCTGTCTAACAGAGATGGCTTTAGAAATTTATACAAATACAATTTTGCAGATAACACTGTCGATCAATTAACGGATTATTTTACAGGAATTAGTGGAATTACCGAATTTTCGCCTGCAATTTCTGTCTCTACAACTGATGATATTGTATACAGCTATTATCGCTACCAACGTTATACCTTGTATAATGCTAAGCTAAGCAGTTTCAAGGCAAAAAGGATTGGTAATCAGGAAGAAAATTTTGATGCGGCTATACTACCTCCAATGGAAAATATTGGTGTAAACATTATCAATTCCAATTTAAATAACTTTGACCGTTTCGAAAAAATAGTGGCCGATTCGATGAAAACTGTGCCTTACAAACCAAAATTTCGGTTAGATTATTTAGCAAATAGCGGTGTAGGTGTTTCAACCAGCCGTTTTGGAACTGGTGTTTCTGGTGGTATCGTAGGCATGTTCAGCGATATATTGGGTACGAACCAGATTATAGCTAATTTATCGGTAAATGGAGAAATCTACGATTTTGGCGGCTTGGTGGGGTATATTAATCAGAAAAGCAGAATAAACTGGGGTGCCGCCGTTTCGCATATTCCATACGTTTCTGGTTTCAGATCTTATGGTTATCAAAATATACCCACAGGCGATAATACGACTATTAATGCCTTGGCAGACAGAACTGACATTATTAGAACCTTCGAAGATCAGCTGCAGGTTTATGGGGCCTATCCCTTTAGTAAAATACACCGGTTTGAGTTGGGCGGTGCATTTTCTCATTATAGTTACAGGGTAGATCGATATAGTAATTTTTATAATTCGGCCGGTAACTACATTGGTTCAGACCGTAGCAGAATTTCTAACGATGTAGCTTCTAATGATTACGGTATTCCATTCAACTCGTTTACGCTATATCAATTAAATGCAGGCTTTGTAGGTGATAATTCAATATTTGGACTTACCGGTCCATTAGATGGTTTCAGATATCGTGTAAGTGGTGAAAAATATTTTGGTACTTATAATTTTGCGGGTGTAACGGCAGATCTTCGTAAATATTGGAGGGCTAAGCCGGTAACATTTGCGGTAAGAAGCTATAATACCTTAAGAATCGGTAAAGATGCAGACAGGCTTTATCCCATGTATCTGGGTTATCCTTATCTGATAAGGGGTTATGAATCAAACTCCATTTACAAAAGCACTTCCGCTCGATCAACAGGATCTTTTGATATCAACCAGTTAACAGGAAGTAAAATAGCTGTATTTAATTTCGAAGTTCGTTTGCCATTTACAGGACCTAAAAAATTGGCTGCTATACCTTCTAAGTTTTTGTTCTCTGACCTGAATTTATTCTTCGATGCAGGATTGGCCTGGACCAACGATACTAAAGTGAAATTTAAAAGTGAGCCAACTTACACTACTGAACCTGTTTTAGATGCAAATAAACAACCCGTTGTTGATGACAAAGGAAACCCGGTTACCTATCAGGCTACAACAGAGCGGGTACCGGCAATGAGTGTTGGTATATCCTTAAGGGTGAATGTTTTTGGTTATTTTGTGTTAGAACCTTATTATGCAATTCCTTTTCAAAGAAAAGATGTTAAAACCGGAGTATTTGGTTTAACGTTTGCACCAGGATGGTAAGAATTGAATCATTACTGATTGAATGATCAAATAAATAGATCATAAAATATAATTACTGCTTGAATGATGAGGCTCAAAAATCCTTTTCATTCAAGCATTTTTTTTAAACGCATATTTATAAATCATGATTTCTAATAAAAATTCAATCTGTAAACATCAAAGCTTAAAACTGACTAAGACAGGCTTGTAAATGATAGCTTAACCTGATTATTGATATTCCGGTGTAAAAGAATATTTTCGAAATCAAGGCCTATAGTTAAATCAATCCAATCTGGATTACAAGATCTTACCAGGCGTTCTTTCTGCATGCGTGTAAACCGGCTAATTGACTTAAAGCGCACCAAAGCCTGTGCTTCTGTTTTAAATTCTTCAAAATAAACCAGGCGGGTTAACTGCTGCCCATTATCAAAAAATAAGTTTGGCATCTGTTTGTAGAAATCCAGGGTCTTTATTAAATCTGAGCTCATGCCCACGTGCATACTTGTACGATTTCTGTCGGTAACGATATAAACAAACTTTTTCATGATTTTATGTTTAAAATTTAAAACTAAACTATTTAGTATGTACTCTTGCAAATCAAAATAATATTACTAACTTTATGAGCATAAAATTACTAACTATTTTAGTAATTCCAAATTTATTTTAAAATTTATTTTTATGTCAAATATTTCAAATAATTTAAAGTACCTCAGAAAGAAAAAAGGCCATACACAGCAGAATTTCGCTGATATTATGGAAATCAAGAGATCGCTTATCGGAGCTTACGAGGAAGACCGTGCGGAACCTAAATATGATTTACTAAAAAAAATAGCCGAATACTTTGATCTTACCATTGATGAATTCATCAATGAAAAAATATCTGACAGCTGGAAACCCAAACCAAAAAGCCAGGGATCTAACCTAAGGGTGTTGAGTATTTCTGTTGATCAGAACGATCGCGAAAATATCGAACTGGTTCCGGTTAAAGCCAGTGCTGGTTATTTGAACGGTTTCTCAGATCCTCAATATATTAGCGATTTGCCTAAATTTCAACTGCCTTTGGCTGCATTAAGACAAGGCACTTTCAGGGCTTTCGAAATCATGGGCGATAGTATGTTACCAGTTCAACCGGGGAGTGTAATTATCGGTGAGTATATGGATAACTGGAATGAAGTAAAAACTGGCGAAACTTATATTGTGATTAGTAAAAATGAAGGTGTAGTGTATAAAAGAGCAGGCAATCGTTTCAGGGAAAATAAAGATTTGAAATTGATATCAGATAATAAAGTATACGATGCTTATACGATAGCTGCTGACGATATCCTCGAAATCTGGAAAGCTAAAGCCTATATATCGACATCATTACCTGAACCTACACCAGACCCAACTATGGAAACATTGACGCAAATGATGGCGCAGATGCAGAAATCAATTTCCCAATTGAATAAAAATTAACATTTTTTAACAAGTGCCGATTAAACCGTTTGTGTTTTTATCTATCTATTGATATAACAAACACATAAAAAACACATAACATGAAAAAGGCGATTTTAACAGTAGCAATTGCAGTAATGGGCTTAGCCGCTGCATTTGCTCAAGACACAACAAAACATGCAAGAAGGGCAATGCCTAAAATGACTGCCGAGCAAAGAGCAGAAAAGGTAACTTCCAGAATGGAGAAACAACTTAGCTTAACTACTGATCAAAAAAGCAAGATTTACGCCATTGAGTTAGAAAATGCAAAGAAAATGGAAGCCTGGAGATCTGCTGATAAAGGCGATATGAAAGGCAAGATGAAAGAACGGAAAGCAGCAATGGATGAGCAAAAAGCTAAAATAGATGCTGTTTTAACTGCAGATCAAAAAACTAAAATGGACGCTTTCCGTGCCGAAGCCAAAGAGAGAGGTGAAAAAATGAGAAAAGGCATGGGTAACAGCGGTAGAAAAGACAAAGCACCGGTAGTGTCTAATCCTCCTGCGCAAGGATAAATAGTAAAACAGTAATTAATTATATTTTTGAAAGCGTTTCGATTATTCGGGACGCTTTTTTTACTTTTGAGCGATGTGTAAAATTGAACAGTTTATTGGCAGTAAGCTTCAGGAACGGAAAGATAAGCTTTCGATCAGGAATTTATCCACAAACACCCCTCCTGTTGATTTTTGTTCTAATGATTATTTAGGTTTTGCGAGATCTGGTGAATTAAAGCATTTGATTGACGCTACCCTGGCGTCAATGCCCGATTACCTGAATGGCGCTGGTGGTTCGAGGCTATTAAGCGGAAATACACATTTTACAGAAGAAACTGAACAGTTTATTGCCGATTTTCATATGGCTGAAAGTGGATTAATCTTTAACTCAGGTTATGATGCCAATGTTGGGCTCTTATCTAGCGTGCCGCAACGTGGCGACACCATTATTACGGATGAGTTGATTCATGCGAGTATTATAGATGGTTGTAGATTAAGCCATGCTACGCGTTTTAAATTTCACCATAACGATATAAACGATCTGGAGGATAAGCTTAAACTCGCCAAAGGGAATATATTTGTGGTGGTAGAAAGCGTTTATTCAATGGATGGAGATATAGCACCTTTATTAACGGTATCTGATCTTTGCGAGCGTTATTCTGCCAATTTGATTGTGGATGAAGCCCATGCTACAGGCGTTTTTGGTGAAAACGGACGAGGATTAATCAATCAACTCAACTTAACTGATCGGGTATTTGCACGCATTGTAACTTTTGGAAAAGCCTTGGGCATGCATGGAGCTATTGTTTTGGGCAGTAGAAATCTGCGCCATTATCTTATTAATTTTGCCAGATCATTCATTTATACCACTGCGGCCCCGATTCATAATATTGTTGCAGTTAATTGTGCATATCAATACTTATATCAAGTTGACCAGCAGCTCATCCATCAAAAAATTGCATTATTCAGAAAAGCATTAAAAAAATATCAGATCAAGGCGCTTGACAGTGAAAGTACCATCCAGGGTATTTTGTTTTCATCAAACGAAGCAACCAAACAGGCTGCTGCCAACTTGCAAAGCAAAGGTTTTGATGTACGGGCAATATTAAGCCCAACAGTATCACTAGGCAAAGAAAGGCTCAGAATCTGCCTTCACACTTTCAATACCAGCGAAGAAATGGTCTCATTGGTTAATCACCTTAAAGAATTAAATTAATGGATAAATATTTTATAACAGGCATAGGAACAGGTATCGGAAAAACATTGGTGAGTGCCATTTTAACCGAAAAGTTAAAGGCCGATTATTGGAAACCGATCCAATCAGGAGATTTAGATACCAGCGATAGTATAACAGTAGGTAATTTAATTGGTAACACACAAACCGTTATCCATCCGGAAAGCTACAGGTTAACACAACCCCTATCGCCGCATTTATCGGCCAGTTTAGATGGTGTTGAGATTGATCTGGATAAAATCCAGATTCCCTCAACCGATAATAACTTAATTATTGAAGGCGCTGGTGGTTTAATGGTGCCTTTAAATGAAAACGAACTAATTGTAGACCTGATCAAGAAACTCGAAGTAGAAGTGATATTAGTTTCACAAAATTATCTGGGCAGTATTAACCATACATTATTATCAGTCAATTTGCTAAAACAATACCAAATCCCGATTAAGGGTATCATTTTTAACGGCGATGAAAATACGGAGACCGAAAGATATATCCAGCAGTACAGCAAGGTAAAAACATTGGGCCATGTACCTCAATTAAGCCATCTTGATAAAGATCAGGTAACAATTGCTGGCGAGTATATTTCGCTTTAAAAACGCAAAAATTAAAAGATTTCTCAGGTTTAAAACCTGAGAAATCTAAATTAACGTTCTGTTAAATATCCGCTTTTTTTAAGAAAATCAGCCCAAATCTGGTATCCGGCAGGAAGAAGATGTAAACCATCTTTAGTAAGCTCTGCTTTTAAATGTTTGTCCTCATCGGTAAAATTTGGGTATAAATCGATCACGGTTACATTTTTAGCTTCAAATTTTCTGATTTCATTATTCAACCAAAGAATGTGCTCATCTTTACCATAATGTTTTTTGAACTTTTCGAAAGCCGTATTAACAGGCAAAAGTGTATTAAAGTAAATTTTTGTTTTCTTCGATCCTTTTCTGATTCTGGCAATCATGGTTTTATAATTCCTTAAGATCACACTATCCGGAATGTTCCTGGATATGTCGTTAATACCGATTAAAATGAAAATTTTTGCTGGCTTACCATCAATCACATCTTGCAAACGCTCCAACACACCAAAAGTAATATCGCCAGAAATTCCCCTGTTTTTTGCCTGTGGAAGATCTAAAAGTTTAGCCCAGTCTCCTCCGGCAGTTATGCTGTTGCCTAAAAAAATAATGTCTTTTTTTGATTTTGTATCCGCTTTAAATTTAGCTACCAACTCAATATATTTTCCCGGACGATAGGTACTGTCCCATTTAACCACCTGGGCAGAAGCTGCTGTGAAAATAAAAATAAATAAAATATTGGTGATTAGTAATCTATTTAAAAGTGCTTTCATGTTGTGTTTCTATAAAGTCTAAATACTATTTTGCCTGAAGTAAAATATCAGGATAATCGGAAATAATCCCATCTACATTTAAAGTTTTTAGTTTTTGAATGTCGGCTAAGGTATTAGCTGTCCATGGAATAACCTTTACACCATCGGCATGTGCCTTTTTAACCAGTTCTTCATTAACCATTTGCCAAACCGGGCTCAAAATAAATGGCTTAAAACCCAGATCAGCCATATTCTCTTCGTATGTTTTTTTATTGGCCACCAAGAAAGAAGTTTTCATTTCGGGGTATTTCTCATGGATAATCTGGATAGTCCTTTTATCGAAAGATTGGATCACCACAAAATCTGCAACCCTTTTCTTCAAAATTACATCCATCAAGAGTTTAACAAATTCTTCGGGTTTAGGATTGGTAATCCCGTCACCGCTTTCGCTGCATTTAGTTTCGATGTTATAGAAAAACTGCTTACGTTTATTTTTTTTTATATCGCGCTGTACGGCATCGATCAAATCAGCAAGTAAAGGTAAATGCGTTTTTACTTTTACTTGCTGAGGAAAAAGATCATAATATTTTGTTCCTAAATCAAATTGTTTAATTTCAGCATAATTCATTCCGAAAATCGGATATTTCTTAGCATTAGTTAAGGGAATATCCTTTCCATCAGGTGTAAGCATAAAAGCTGGACTCAGGTAATCATCATGGGTTACGACTACTTTACCATCTTTTGAAATATGTGTATCCATTTCCAAAGTGGTGAGGCCATCAATTTTCATGGCATTTAACATGGCCTCAATGCTATTCTCAGGCATTAAACCACGTCCGCCACGGTGTGCTTCAGCACTAAATGCAGGGAATTTAACTTCCTGACTTTGCGATTTTATCGCAAATGAAGCCAAAAGAATAATCACTGCTGTTTTTTTAAATTTCATATCAAAATAGGGATTTTATAAAAGTCTTTAGAAATCATAATGTCGGGTGTTGTCACCTTACTTTGTGACGTCAGGTGTTACCACCTGACGTTTAAAAGTATTTGTCTCATTTCGCCCACCGTCGGATAGTCACATCCAACAGCAGATAGTAAATTTTATAATTACATTCTGTAACAGTGTGTTATGTATTCATTTCCGCTTCAAATTTTTCTCCGAAACGATCAGTGGCTACAACTTTTACTTTTTTAACTGAAGGTTCAAAGTGTGCCAAAAATAAGTGATCTGTAGATTCAGGTTCAACAAATGGCCTGGGGTTTGGCAATTTATCGCCTTTGTACAATTTTACTGCTAAAGGATCAAATCCATCTTGGATAGCCAAAGTGCCCATCGCTTTACCATCTAAAAAATATTCTACTTTCCATTTTGGATCATAATTCCAAACATTGGCGATCAATCTTTTCTGATTGGTTAGGGTATCTACATAAATGCTCAACTGTTTTTTCCGGTCTTCGCCAGTTGATTTATAATACCACTTTAAATCTGTTCCATTTACCTCGTAAACGCCATAACCGCGTGGGGTTCCGTCGCCGCAAATGGGACCTGTCCACCAACCACCACATACTGTACCATGGTTATGCTCATAAATGCCATTTTTAATCACGTTTTTATTAAAATGGGTATGGCCAGACATAATATGCACGTTTTTGAAATCTTTCAAAACAGCGTAGAAATCATCATTGTTTTTTACGGAATTATGTACAGGAATATGCAGGCAAATGATTAGCAGGGCATCTTTTGGTACCAGCTGTAAATCTTTGGCCAGCCATTCTAACTGTGTTGGCGTAATGTATCCGTCATAAGTACGCTCTACACCCAGGTAACGTACATCATCTAAAATTACATAATGTGCCTTACCCCTGTTGAAAGAATAATATGTTGGCCCATAATGTGCCTGAAAAGTACGATCAGAGGTATCATCGCCACCCATGCGGTAGTCCATATCGTGGTTGCCAAGGCATTGGAAAAAAGGAATTCCGATTTGCGCAATAGCTTCGTCATAAGCTGGAAAAAGTGCTAAGTTATCCCATACCAGATCACCCACACCAATGCCATGAACAGGTGTTTTGCCCATTCCTTTTATTACCTCACGCGTATCTGGCACTGAAGTTTCCATCATCTGTTGAACATCTTTTTTATTCTTCACCTGCGGGTCGGCCCAAATGATAAAGTTATGTTTATTGTCGTTCTGTTTTAATGGTTTAAGGTCGAAGTTCAGTTTACCTGCTGTATCCGGTTTATGATAGTGGCGCGCAATGCTGCTTTCAGTTTTGAACTCATAACCAGAAGGTGTACTGATCCAAACAAAACGGGCCATTTCGTTGAGTTTAATCTCATAATTCCCATTTTTATCAGTCTGTACTACGCTGTAGCCATCAGAAATGACAGCACCAGCCACGGCTTTGCCTTTGCTGGTTACGGTACCGCTTACCAGTCCATCAATAGAAAATAAGGATGAAGGAAAGGATTTTAAGCTAATAAATAAGGTAGAGGTTAATAAAGTTGATTTTTGTATAAAAGATCTTCTGTTCATGATTTTAATTGGGAGTCAATCATTGTGTTTAATTACGTGTCGAATCATGAAGACCGGTTTTAACCGGCCTTCATGTAGCTGTTCTATTTATCGATCAGGGTGGTTACACCTCCTGTTTCAATATCGCCGAGTACCGAAGTATTGGTTAACTGTACACTAGTCATGGTTCTTACCGCATCCCATCCGCCTTTGGTTGCTTTATAAATACCGCCGAGCTTTGCAAAACTTGTAGCTGTTGGAAAACCCGCAAAACGTTTGGAAATATCATTTGTTCCTTTTCCATAATATTCCTGTGGGATTTTTCCTGCGTATGTCGCAAATTTGTCGGTAATGGTAACCCTTAGTCCATACTCTGGAGGCCCTGCAGTATAAAAACTTCCACCAGCACCACCATAAAAAATTACATCCAAAGGTATGGTGTTCGGTGTAACGTTTGTGCCTTCAAATATGGCGATACCGGCAACGTTTCCGCTGTTGGCCAAAAGGTTACCGGTTACATCACCCACGCCGTTTGCGCCAGGCACTTTGGTATAATCTACAGGCGATATCCATTTCGATGCGGCTATAACTGTAGAAGCAGAACCATTAATGCGCCCTCCGGCACCTCCTACATAGAAAAACTCACCTCTTTTCACTGATCCGGAAGTAAGGTTGAATTTATAGGTTCTGAGTGCACCGGTATTCCAGCCTAATGTAGGGAAAGAAGTTGCACCTGCATTGTTATTAGTGTAGACCGAAAAAGGTGTGGCTGCAAAATTGATATCTCTTGTGGCCAAAAACTGAATGTATTCGTAATTTCCGTCAGTACTATTGGGATCGACAAGGAACCCCGAGATAATTGCCGGCGACAGTTTGGGCATCGGAACATAGAAAAAGTCATCTGCTGCCCGCATCCTGTATTCAATCTTTTTTGTATTTCCGCTACCGGTAACATATACAATTCCGGTAAAATTACCTGATGGTTGTATAGCCGTGTTGCTAAAAGTGGCATTGGCGCTGGTACGCAGGGTGGCCAAACCGAAACCGTCGTTCAGGATCTTATCTCCGGCATACACACTGCCAGCAGCAGGTTCTGGATCGTATACCGCGTTGTTGATGGCCACCAATGTGCTTTCGTAACGGTCTGGATTGGTTAAAATGGTATTGGTATTGGCGGCCTGCAATTTGATTATTCTTCCGGACGCAACTTTGGTTATGGATAAATCTGTTAAACCG
>Ga0163162_10000241_pt1 | contig 49773 bp, 49 predicted proteins | sample S55metaG_FD_115310 | JGI IMG/M metagenome (GOLD analysis project Ga0163162, IMG submission 115310) | Switchgrass rhizosphere microbial communities from Kellogg Biological Station, Michigan, USA - S5-5 metaG | ecosystem: Host-associated > Plants > Roots > Rhizosphere > Soil | place: USA... | reverse complement strand
TCGGTTGATCGGTTGATCGGTTGATTGGGTTGATTGGTCGCATAATCAACCCAATCAACCCAATCAACTCAGTCAACTCAGTCAACTCAATCAACCTAATCAACCAATCAACCAATCAACCAATCAACCAATCAACTGATCAACCGATCAACCGATCAACCAATCAACCAATCAACCAATTATGCATTCTGAGAAAAATACACTACCTTTACATCCTTGTATGTTATTCTCCACTGAGTTTGTTTAGTTATTCCCCTTTCAAATACTGTGTTGGTTAACGTAAGGCAGGTAAAGTATCGCCCCAGCGCAGATGGCCTTACCACATTTTTTATTTCAAATCAAATACATTGTCATTTAGCAACTTACAGCTCATAGAGCCTGTACTCAAAGCATTACAAAACGAAGGGTATACCACACCCACACCCGTTCAGGCGCAAGCCATTCCCGTTATTTTGCAACAGCGCGATCTGTTGGGATGTGCGCAAACCGGCACCGGTAAAACGGCCGCATTCGCGATTCCTCTTTTGCAATTATTACATCAACAATCGTCGAACGAAGCGCGACACACCGTGAAAGCACTGGTATTAACGCCAACGCGCGAGTTGTGCATCCAGGTAGCAGAAAGTTTCAAATCTTATGGTAAATACCTGCCGCTGAAGCATGTCGCCATTTTCGGCGGTGTTCCCCAAGGCAGCCAGGTAAATGCCATTCGCCAGGGAACTGATATTCTTATTGCTACGCCGGGTCGTTTGCTCGACCTGATCAACCAGCGCGTGCTATCATTAAAAGACATCAAGTTTTTTGTACTCGATGAGGCGGATCGCATGCTTGACATGGGATTCATTCACGATGTAAAAAGAATTATAACACATTTACCCGCTCGCAGGCAAACCCTGTTTTTCTCTGCAACGATGCCACCGGAAATTCAGCGATTATCGGAATCACTGTTGCACCAGGCCGTGAAAGTAGAGGTTACGCCTCCCGCAGCAACGGTTGATTTAATCGATCAGTCGCTTTATTATGTAGAGAAACACAACAAACGTTCGCTGCTGCTCCATTTGTTAAAAGATGCGAGTATCCGCACGACGTTAGTATTTGCGAGAACAAAACATGGTGCCGACCGAATTGCAAAGGATTTGGCAAAAGCAGGCATCAGGGCAGAAGCCATTCATGGTAACAAATCACAAAACGCCAGGCAGTCGGCATTACAGAATTTCACCACTGGTCGCACCAGGGTGCTTGTGGCCACAGACATTGCTGCCAGAGGTATTGACATCGATGGCATGGGTCATGTTGTGAACTATGAATTGCCAAATATTCCCGAAACTTATGTACACCGGATAGGCCGTACAGGAAGAGCAGGAGCTACCGGCGTTGCCGTGTCTTTCTGCGATTTCGAAGAGAAGGTCTATCTCAGGGATATTCAGAAACTGATCAGGAAAACCATTCCTGTGGTGAAAGATCATCCTTACGATTCTCCTGTAATGCACGTGAGCGAGCAATCGGCTAATCGCCAGGCACCCTCATCATCTGCACGCCGTGGTAATCCGATGGCCCGGAGAGGAAGGACTTTTTCACAGCAAAGAGCCTGATTTAGATGGATTCACGCTGAGGCGCAAAGTCTTTGCGTCTTAGCGTGAAATACACTACCTTTAGGTCCAGATAAAAATACTTCATCATTCAGTCAGGATCAGTAACGCTTCTTACTCTTCACACCAGTAATTGTTTTTCTCCTCTTTTCTCCTTGTTGCTGTCTTTTTATCCCATTTATCAATTAAAAACAATTAGTATGAACTTGTACATTTCCAACCTGGGATTCCAATCCAGCGATGATGACCTGCGTAAATTATTTGAACCCTTTGGACAAGTAGTATCTGCCAAAGTAATCACCGATCGTGAAACTGGAAGAAGTCGCGGTTTTGGTTTCGTTGAAATGGAATCTACCACCGAGGGCACGGAAGCCATCGCCAAATTAAATGGTAAGGACATCATGGGCAGAACCCTGTCTGTAAGTGTTGCCAGGGAAAAAGAGAATCGCTCCGATAGAAAAAAATGGTAGATAATTTGTGCGGGAAGATCTACGGTTCTTCCCGCATTCTATAATATGGCAGTGTGCTGCCGGCATTTATCCATTTTTAATCCATAGCAATGACATACGAACAGATAGAAGTTGTACAAAAAAAACACTCCTTCAACAACGTTTTTGAAATCAGGTTCAGAACAAGAAGTCCAATCAAGGGCCTCTTCATTAAAACGGCCGACTTCAATGAACTTAGCCGCAAAAATCTTTGGCGAATCGTAGGTGAGAACAATATTGCTGAGTATAAGAAATCGCAGGATGCCAACCTGGCCAGGATTTTCAATGGCGTAGAATTTACCAGACTGGAGCCCCAGCAGTCATAAGTAGCTGCCTCAACGCGGCTATTAAACCCGGTAACATACAGCGTTAATATTCATTCCGGCCCCCACTGAAGCAAAGAGCAGAATGTCTCCAGGTCTGATTTCATGACCCGGCATTTCTCCCTTGCGTATCAGGTGATATAGCGTGGGTACTGTGGCAACCGAACTGTTGCCCAGCCATTGAATGCTCATCGGCATTACGCCTTCGGGCGCTTCAGGTATGTCGTAGAGGGCGTATAATCTTTTTACAATTTCTTCATCCATTTTCTCATTGGCCTGGTGAATCAGGATCTTATTCACCTGCCTGATATCTATACCGCTTTGTTCCAGGCAATGTTTCATGGCCAGCGGAACATGCTTCAGCGCGTATTCGTACACTTTTCTTCCCTTCATCTTAATATACAATGTGGGCTCCTCGTGTGGCGATTTGTAGGATTTGCCCATATTGATATAGTCCACCTCATGTAAACTGTGTGTTTGCGCTGCAACGCCCAGGATGCCTGAATCGCTGTTTGAATCGGTCCATTCCAAAACGCATGCACCGGCGCCGTCGGCAAATATCATGCTGTCGCGGTCAGAAGGATCAGACACACGCGACAGGGTTTCTGTTCCAATCAATAAAACTTTCTTGGCCATGCCGGCTTTGAACCATGCGTGCGATTGAATCACGGCGTGTACCCAGCCGGGGCAACCAACCAACACGTCGTATGCAATACATTCCGGATTGGCAATGCCCAGCAAATGTTTTACGCGACAAGCGAGGGAGGGAACATTTTGAGACTGGTTGCTGCCGCAGGCCACATCTCCAAAATTGTGAGCAATTACAATCTGGTCCAGCGTTTCGGGATCAATGCCACTATCGGCTAATGCCTGCCGGCCGGCTTCCACGGCCATGTCGGACGCCTTAACCTGGGAGGATACATATCTTCTTTCCCGGATGCCTGTAATCTTCCTAAACTTTTCAATAATCACATCAGCCGTATTGGTTAACGGAATACCGCCTTCTTCAAAAAATGTGTTGTTAGAGAAATCTTCGTTCAACTGAATCTTACCAGGAATGTAGGCACCTGTACCAGTGATGACCGATGTTGACATAATTGTATAAACCTTATTTATTAGCCCGAACCATTTCTCCAAAGTACAGTGACACCGCAGCTTAGGGGGTGATTGTTACGGGTGTTGGAGATAAAAACAACGACAAAAGGTAGCATAATTTTCCAAAATCTGTGCCATATAAACCGGATTGGGATAGTCTTTTGACCGGAACCGTTAATAATTAACAAGATAGAAGATCGCGCCAATATTGGATTTGACGGTCTGCGCAGAGAAAGTTACTTTTACAAGGCAACCCCCCACATTTAGTAACAATTGGTTATCCTGCTCAGCAATCTGCATCTTAATTCATTTTACTATTTGCATTCCTTATTATTCATTCATTAGTGACGTGTGAGTTTTTTGACACGTCGCAGGGTTGATGAAAATTAATTTTATTATGGCGAAATCAAAGGAAACATTTAATAAAAAAGAAAAAGAGCAAAGGCGTAACAAAGCCAAGCAGGACAAGAAAGCGAGAATGGAAGAAAGAAAGGCCAACAAAAAGAAAGGCGGCTCGCTTGAAGACATGATGGCGTACATCGATGAAAACGGCAACCTCTCCGACACACCAGCTGATCCCCGCGTAAAACGAATCTTCAAACAAGAAGATGTTCAAATAGGAGTTCCTAAGCACGAAAATATTCCAGACGTTCCCAGAAATGGAACCGTTGCCTTCTTCAACACGGCAAAAGGATTCGGCTTTATCAATGACCTGCAATCCAACGAACGGATCTTTTTTCATGTAAAAGATATTTTGGAACCGCTGGAAGAAGCGGACAAGGTGAGCTTTTTCGTAGAACGAGGACCGCGCGGACTGAATGCATCTCAGGTAAGCAGGGTTAAATAATGTTTCCCCCATATTTTCTATTGTATTTCTCTCAAACAGGATTCAACTCCTAAAAAAAGACTTTTATGGCTCTCCTTGATCATGTTCTTCAACGCCCGTCATACGGATGGAAAGATAGCAATGGCGATTTGGTAATTCCAACCAACCGCCAATTGTTTGGCGAAGCCCTTTCCCGGATAAATATTTTTAAATCAAGGAAGAACTGGATGGCACTCACGGGATGGCTCACCTGGGCCAGTATGATCCCTTTCTTTTATCTTTTTATAACCCAATATTTTTCATGGTGGCTGGTGCTGGTCGTGATGTTCTATAGCCTGATCGCAATGGGAACGCATGGTACCATCTGGTTTCACCGCTATTGCACGCACAAAGCCTATAAGTTCAGTCATCCATTCTGGCGTTTCATTACACAAAACCTGGTGATCAGAACGATTCCGGAAGAAACCTACGTCGTATCACACCATGTGCATCATGCTAAATCTGATCAGCCGGGAGATCCCTACAACTCCCGCGCGGGCTTGATGTATTGTATGCTGGCCGATGTAAACCACCAGGCCATATCCAAAGAACTTTCTGAGGCCGATTATTTGAGAACGGCCAGGTTTATGCGTCATACAGGCGTTTGGATCAATTCCTTTAAACAATATACCAAGTGGGGGTCCATTGCAAATCCCATTTACACCATCTCTATCTGGTGGTTGAACTGGGCCTTCTGGATTACAGTTTTTTACTTTATCGGTGGTATGGCCCTGGTGTGCGCACTTTTCAGCGGCGCCATGTTTTGGTTCCTCCTGGTGCGTGCATTTAATTACACGGGCCACGGCAAAGGAAAAGAAGAACATGTTGACGGACTGGATTTCGACCGCAGCAATCTTTCGATAAATCAAACCCGCCCGGGCCTTTTTACCGGCGAGTGGCATAACAACCATCACCTTTATCCGGGTAGCGCGCGTGCAGGATTTCTGCCTTACCAGATCGACCTTGCATGGATCTATATTTACTGTATGTATAAACTCGGCGCGGTTTCGTCATACCACGATTCCAAGAGGGATTTCCTGAGGAAATATGGCGAAGTGAAGTAGTTGATTGGTTGATTGGTTGATTTGGTTGATTGGTTGATCAGTTGATCAGTTGATCAGTTGAACAGTTGATCAGTTCACAAACGACCGATATCTACCAACTAATCAACCGATCAACTGATCAACTGATCAACTGATCAACCATCACCAGGCATCTGAATTGCTGAACATTTTTAAAAATGTTATGGGCAAGCTCAGAGTTTATAACTTTTTATCCCTCAACGGATTTTACAAAGGCGCCAACAACGATATCAGTTGGGCAAAAACGCAGGACCGCGATGAAAGTGAGTTTGCTGCGAAAAATTTGCAAAAAGGTGCTGCCCTTATTTTTGGCCGCATTACCTACGAATTGATGGTTAGCTATTGGCCCACACCCGAGGGGAAGGCCAGCGATCCTGCTGTAGCAGCTGGTATGAACAAGGCGGAGAAGATTGTGTTTTCGCGCAGCCTCGATCGCGTGGATTGGGACAACGCCAGGTTGGCCAGGGGAGAGTTGGTGGATGAAATAAAGAAATTGAAATCAGGGTCAAAAAAAGACATGACCATTTTAGGTAGCGGTAGTATTGTGCGTCAATTAACCGATGCGGGATTGATTGACGAATACCAACTCATGTATCATCCGGTTGCCATCGGCGAGGGTACTCCGCTACTGGAAGGCACTTCCGGGAATTTGGATTTTAAAGTAGTTGATGCCAAACAGTTTCGGAGTGGTAGTATTTTCGTTACCTATGGCAGGAAATAATAACAGGAGTCACGCAAGCCTTTGTGTGACTTTGTCATTTGCAATACCTGCTTTTTAACAGCGGAATGATTCTTTCCAATCCCTTATACTGTATGGTTTCCGGCGACATGGATTCAATAGACTGCATCAGCGCCATTTGCTCTTCCGGTTGCAGCTCCTCCACATCGTAAAAATAAGTGCGGATGGTGAAAAGAAATGCCTGCACCTCGGGAAAGCCAATCAGGTTCTGCCTTTCAGCGCGTATATAAACAGGGGAACCGGCGTGCAGGGGCTTTCTGCCAAACCATTCATCTTCGTTTACGCCTTCCCGTGGTGTGGGATGGTGGTTCAATCTTTTGTCGGTTGAAACACCCCAGGCGTATCGGGTGAAGGGCCCTTTTTGTACCACCGACTGCAACATTTTATGTGATTGAACTTTGGTTTTTTCCATGTCGGGTACGGGACCGTGCACCACCGTGAAGGGATGCCCAATTTTATCTTCGGCCGACCAATAATTGGGCGCGCACAAATGCAGGGCAGCCAGCCAGTCCTGGTTGTGGTCCATCTGGCAAATCGCCAGGTCCTCCTGTACCTGGCTGCACAAGGCATCAAACAACGACTGGTAATCTTTTCCCCGCACCGATTTCCATTCGTAATCCCATTCAATTGAATGACCGTTTACCAGGTTGATGAGTGTATATTTTGTATCGGTTCTTTGCAGCTTGAACATTTCCTCGTATTCCTTTAGAATGGTGCTCAGGATATACTGGTTAATGCGTACCACGGTGGTGCTCCAAAGCCGCTTCTCACAATAGTATTTGCCGATTTTTTCCTGCCGGCAGGCCAGTTTGTTCGCGATGTATTCCGGATAGGTATCGTCTACCTGGAATATGAGGGAATCCGCAGTGTCTTTCACTTTGGAAATGGGGACCAATCCGGGTGCATTGGAATATTTTCCGGTTAAAAAAGGCAGATATTTCATCGTGTTATCCTTTTATATACCGGGCTCCAATCGTTTGGAATAGAGAGAGTAGGATTTCAAATATAAAGATTACTGCAAGAATGTGAATAATTCTTTTGCAAATCCCTTTGTTAACGGCCAAAGGCGGGCAACCGGCCGGGCAACCCTTGCGTAGTGACTGTTTAAACACCAAAAATTCTTGCAATGAAAACCTATGCATGTTTGTTAATCGCCATCATCCTTGTGTGGAGCTGTAGCAAATCCAGTATGAACAATACGCCGCCACCTCCACCTCCGCCAACCATTAACGTAAACTATCAGCAAACCAACCTGGTTTCAGATACCACCAGCTTCAATGCTGCATTTATCGACTCCAGTTTGAAGAATGCCTGGGGCATAGCGATTAGCCCCACAGGCGTTGTTTGGGTTTCTGATAACGGGGCCGGTGCCACTTCCATTTATGATTCCACCGGCAAAACATTGTTTGGTCCTGTTGCCGTTCCCTCCGCCACAGATCATTTTGGGGGAAATCCAACGGGACAGGTATTCAATTCTACAACTGATTTTATCATTCCCGGCATTCAGAAATTGGCCAGGTTCATTTTCGCGAATGAAAACGGAACGATCTCGGCCTGGCCCAGTGGCGACTCGACGCTCATTGTGGCTGACCGTTCATCCGACAATGCTGTTTACAAGGGCATCGCTATTGCAAATGACGGCACAGCGAATTTTTTGTACGTGGCTAACTTCAAAGGGCAAAAGATTGATGTGTTCGACAACGCGTTCAATTACGTAACCAGTAAGCCATTCACGGATCCCAACATGCCGTCGGATTTTGGGCCTTTTAATATCGCGAACATCGGGGGAAAACTGTACGTTACCTATGCGAAATTGAAAGCACCGGATAACGAAGACGACCAGTCTGGCGCGGGCAATGGCTACGTGGATATTTTCGACGCCAATGGCACGCTCATTTCACGCTTTGCATCGCAGGAGGTGCTGAATTCCCCCTGGGGTATTGCAAGAGCGCCAGAAGGATTTGGACTGCCATTTCACGCCATCGTGGTGGGCAATTTCGGAGACGGAAAGATCAATGCATATGATTCAACAGGCACCTACCTGGGTGTGTTGCAGAGTGGTGGAAACACCATCGTGATTCCCGGTTTGTGGGCGCTTAATTTTCCGAACAACGAGTCTGCCACAGCCAACCCGAATAAACTTTACTTTACGGCGGGACCCGAAGATGAGACGCATGGCCTGTTTGGTTTTCTGCAAATGCAGTAAACTAAGCCGTGATCTATCGATTGCCGGAAGCGCGCTGTTGATTCAGCAATTTTTTGCCGATGAAAACTACCAGTGTGGCTATGGCAAGAAACGAAAGAAGAATAATCACGGCGTTGATCAGCGCTTGCTTAATGCCGATGGTTGTAACATCAATGAAGGGATAAGGATAATAACCGGTTGCATTTCCACAGACCAGGATGAGGCCCAGGTATAATAGCGGGAATATCGTCCATCCTGGAATTTGCGCGTAGCTTAGGCGGGTTTTATTCTCATACAGTATCCAAAAAATAATCGTAAATACCGGAATAACGGAATGCAGCAATTCGTCAACGATGAGCTGCATTCCTTTTGGTGACCAGAGGTGACGTAAGGCAACCTGGTATACGAAGCCAACAACGAAAATATAAAGCGCGAGGGCAGTTAAGCGCCCGGGTTTGTGAACGGAATTGGACGGATCATTACCAAATAATACCAATCTTGTAAAGTAGAGAGCAACCAGCAGGTTGACAAGAATTGTGAAAAAAATAAAAAAGCGTGCCGTCGTTTCGCCTATGGATAGGGTTCGGTTTCCCAGCATTATCACGTATTGGGCAATGATGGCGAACCACCCGGTGATCGCAATAGTTAGCGCAAGATTTTTTTTCATAGCGAAAGATGAAAGTCCGGAATGAATAAGTAAAATAGTTAAAAAGACAAATAACCTGTCTTTTGGCTGATTTTTTGGTAATAGATCAACAATAAAATCAAAACAATGAGAAAAATCCCCGGGCTTTTTTTGGCCATATTTCTTTTTATGGCCTGTTCCAAAAGCAACGACAATGGTGGCGGTGGCAACCATAACTGTGATTTCTCCGTGCCGGCCATCAACGCGCCAGCCGATGGCACAGTTAAATACGAGGCCAATATAACAGGCACGGGCACGGTAAGCAGCCTGGTGATTAAGAATTCCAATGGAGCGGATTCAGCCATCAATTCTCCCACATTACCTTTCCAAACCACACTGAATATTGCTTCAGGTACGGCCATCGCAATTTCGGCGAAGGGTAGTACAAATGGAGGTCAAATTGAAATCAAGTATACGTTTAATGGCGCCGGCACACTTCAGGAAGACAAAGAAGAATGCGGCAACTAATACTAGTTGCTGGTTCCTGGTTTGTGGTTTGTGGCTGGCGGTTGGAAACTATAAAACAGCACTTTGGGCCTTGGAGCCTTAGTGGCAATTCAGCCACGAAGACAGGAAGCCTCAAAGCATGAATTAACCACAAACCACCCGCCTTCGCTCGCGCTTCGGCAGGCGAAGCAAACTGCAAACAACAAACCACAAGCTATAACTCTACCAATTATATAGATTAATAGCCGACTCTACAAATCGTCGGATTCGGAAAAAAATATTCTTGTTAGTTTTGTGTCGTTGATCAGCATTGATCAACGTTCCAGCCGATACATCGATGGCAACTTTCCTGACTCTGCCATTACCTGGCCTTCCGTTTTCCCTTTCTTCCAACTAATCGTGACATTCTAAATCAGTACTGGAGATCCTACGCGGATTTCTACGGCTATGCATTTGTTAACCCGCACAAGTGTGTGCGATACAACCTTATAGCAATGAAACTGATCATGAGACGATTTTCAAATTTCTGTTACCAGCTCTTCCCGTTTTTACGCACCAGGAATTTGGTGAGGAAGAAAAAAGACATGAGCGATTGGATCATGTTGGACGAAGACGACTTCAAAAATATTTTTTAACAATAAATGAGTCAAAATGAAAAGCAAGTTTTCAAGGATGGGCGTTGTTTTAATCGCAGCAATCACAATTTTTACCAACGTGATGGCCGGCACAGGTTCATCCAATTTCTCCGGTAATGACGGCAATAAAAGGGCCAGCAAAAATTTTCACAAAACCTATCCCGCGGTATCCAACGAAAAGTGGTACCAGGCCACAGATGGCGGGTGGTTGGCCACTTTTGAAGAAGGGCAGGAAAAAACGGTAGTGGCCTACGCACCCAATGGCGTATTAAACCATACTCTTCGCTATTATGATGAGTCGAAAATGCCTTCTGAAGTAAGAACTATTGCAAGAAGTGCATTTTTTGATTACAAAATAAACAGGGTAGTGGAGGTAGTAATTCCACAGCCGGGATTGAAAGAAATCTTTTTGGTATATATGGAATCTGCAACCGGTTTAAAACTGGTGACGATTTCCAATGACGAGATTGTATCGGAAAAGAATTTCGTAAAATAATGGTTGGTTTCAAGTTTCAGGTTTCAGGTTTCAAGTTTCAAGTTTCGGGTTTCTGGTTAGATGTTTTTCGTTGTCCGGCAATGTCCAACTCTTAAAACGTTAAATAGAAACAACAAACTTGAAACTTGAAACTTGAAACTTGATTTTATTTCTTCAGTTCTATCCAAACCGGTGCATGATCACTTGATTTTTCCCACCCACGCACGTGTTTGTCAACCTGCGCGCTTTTTAATTTCGAAACCAGGTTCGGCGACAACAGAAAATGATCAATCCGCAATCCGGCGTTCCTGCCGTAGGCATCTCTGAAATAATCCCAGAATGTGTAAATAGTATCTGTGGGATATAATTTGCGGATGGCATCCGTCCATCCCTGTGCCACCAGCTTATGAAAGGCATCCCGCACTTCCTCCCTGAACAGCGCGTCGTTTACCCAGCGCTCGGGTTTGTACACATCCAGTTCAGTAGGCATCACATTAAAATCGCCCGTCAGCACAACCGGCTGGTCCTGGCTAATCAATTTCTTTGCGTGCAGGGTTAGTCGTTTAAACCAGCCGAGTTTGTAATCGAATTTTGGCCCCGGCCATGGATTGCCGTTGGGAAGATAGAGGCAGCCAATAATCAGCCCATTCACCTCCGCTTCAATATAGCGACTGTGCAGGTCTTCCGGATCGCCTGGTAGCACTCTCCGCAATTCGGTAACTGCTTTTCCTTTCGATAGTATCGCCACACCATTCCAGCTTTTCTGGCCATGCCAAATGGCTTTGTAGCCGGCATTTTCGATGGCTTCCAATGGAAATTTTTCCTGCGGCGCCTTGAGTTCCTGCAAACACACCACATCGGGCTGCGATTCATTGAGCCATTTCAATAGTACGGGTAATCGTCCGTTTACCCCGTTTACGTTATAAGTAGCGATTTTCATTGCTTTGACTGGTTGGTAAGATTCATTAAAGTTAGATGATAACTGCAACCTGTGGAATTTGGGTCTTTGCCAATTCTTTGTAACATTTTCTTCCGCATTTCGTATATAGCATAAAAACGGAATGGACCAAAGGAAGCATTATGTTGACTGGGTAAGGGTATTGGCCTTTTTCTTACTGATCTTTTTCCACTGTGCCATGCCCTTTGTTACGTTCGGATGGGAAATCAAGAACAAGGAACATTCCATCGGCCTCTCACGATTAATCTGGTGGCTGCACCAATGGCGCATACCCTTGTTGTTCTTCATCTCGGGTGTAGGCACCTATTTCTCACTGCAACGTCGAAGTGTAGGCGCTTTTGCCGGTGAAAGAGTCATCCGGTTGTTCATTCCGCTGCTCTTTGCCATGTTCTTCACCATTCCGTTCCAGGTTTATTTTGAATGGATGCAAACGGGCAGGATTTCGATGTCTTACGGACAGTTTTACCCCTCGGTTTGGAAAATGGTTCCTTATCCAGACGGCTCGCTTACCTGGAGTCATATGTGGTTCGTGGTATACCTTTTTGTGTTTTCTATGCTGCTGATTCCGTTGTTCGCAATTTTTAAGATCAGGGCTATTGCGCGATTTCGAACCCAACTTTCCAATGTGTTATCCGGACCGTTGGCTTCCTTTTTATTTTTTCTTCCGCTGGCCATTTGTTATTACACACTTTTTATAAAGTATCCTGAACAGATGAGTCTGTTCGACGATTGGTTTCTTTTTCTATTTTCCCTCTCCCTGTTTTTCTTTGGCTGGTTGTTGGGGGGGTCGGAGAAGTTCTGGAATACTTGTGAAAAATACAGGTTGGTGTACCTGGGCATTGCCGCTGTTTGCATCATTTTCCTGATGTGGCGTTACTGGTGGAATTTTAATACACCCAAAACCCAAAGCAACGAAGTGTATGTATATGGAACCGTAAATGCCATTCAAATCTGGAGCCTCATTCTTGCCATCCTGGGGTTGGCAAAACATCACCTGAATTTTTCCAATTCGTTTTTGAGGTTTACCAACCAGGCCGTTTACCCTTTTTATATTTTGCATCAAACCATCATTGTGGCGGCGGGGTATTATGTAGTGCAATGGAACATCCCCATCTTACCGAAATTGATCATCCTGGTGATCATCACATTCGCGTCGGTTTTTCTGCTCTTTAAGTACATTATTAAACCATTTTGGCTCATGCGTTTATTGTACGGGGTAAGAAGTAAAAAGGTGTAGAAAAAGATGCCCATTATCGAGCTGGAATCAGCTTATTTGCCTGATAACAAAGCTGGAAATGAAATTTGTAGTGGCCCGCTATATGCGGGCCTTGCTTTTGCTGGTAGAGTTATAAAAAACAGATGAAAGCATATTTATACGTATTGCTGATGGGCGTGGGGATAGGCATCCTAATTGCGCCCGATAAGGGGTCTAATACCCGGAAAAAGATCATGAAAGCAATGGATGATTTGTTGGAAGAAGGAGAGGAAGCATTAGATATTGACGCTCCAAAAATGGAGCCGCTTAAATATTGACACCAATTATTTACTTAAACCAATTTTTATGCATTGCAAAACAATTCTTGCAGCAGGCGTAGGCTTGATGATATTTGCCAGCTCGTGCGGAAATAATCCTGACAGTGTAAAGCAGGCCACCGAAGCCAACGACTCGACCGTTAAAGCGGCTGAAAAGCAGAACGACAGTACAAAGGCAGCATTGGCGGATGCCAAGCCCTTTGATAAAGATGATGCGGCTTTTGCAGTTAAAGCTACCAATGGTAGTATGGCAGAAGTAGCGATGGGTAAACTCGCACAAAAGAATGGCGCCAGTCATCGGGTGAAAGAATTTGGCGAAATGATGATAAAAGACCATGGTGCAGCTGAAGAAAAGTTGAAAGCCCTGGCTGTTCAAAAGAACATTCAATTGCCGACTGCGCTTGGCGATGACGAACAGAAGAACTTAACCGATTTGCAGAAAAAGGCCGGTAAGGATTTCGACAAGGCTTATTTGAACATGATGTTGGACGATCACGAAAAAGACATTAAGGAGTTCAGGAATGCCATCGATAATTGTAAAGATGCGGACCTGCATACCTTTGCAGTGAATACTTTGCCCGTGCTTCAAAAGCACCTGGATTCAGTGAAAGCGATACTTGGCAAGAAGTAGTCACTATTTATCGAATGGATTTCCATTTTTGTCGGTGGAAACTACCCATCGCAAAGCGGCGATGATCAATTTGTCCTGCGTCGCGTCTGTAAAAACATATGCGCCATGACCCATGTTTAAATAAATCATGCGGTAATCGGTGTTGGTCCATATTACAGGCGTGTCGCCATCACGGATAATGTCTTTTAAGCCGAATGGATAATTTTCAGGCGACAAAGTAGCCAGCACCTTCACCTTGGGGTTATCTCGCGGACTCGGCCTCCATTGGTACCATTCACTAATGGGAGCAATATAAGTCTTGGGAAGCCCTTTGGTGATTGGATGCGTGGTGTCGTCAATAATCAGTTTAGCAGGCATCGGCGGATAATTGTTATTGTAAAAAACAGCTCCCCCAAGAAATTTCACAAACCAGGGCCACTTGGTTGTTTTGTCGTTGTAGGCGGAAACGTGAAAGCCAAACCAGGCACCGCCATTGTCCATGTATTTTTCAAACGCGCGCCTTTGCGCTTCGTCGTGTGGAAAGTCGTTGATCATCATCAGCAATTGATAATCCTTTATTTTCTCGTCGTTTAAATCGGCCATATTGCTGGTGGTGTCGAATACAAAACCATTTCCTGCGGTTAATTCTTTAAAAAATTTTATGGCATCATTTGAAAAATCAATGTGGGCTTTCTCCACTGTATTGCTGTAAAAAGCAAGCACCTTAAACCGTGGCGCTTTCCTGGGTTGCGCCATGCCGTTAATAGAGAGGAAAATCACAAGGCTAAGCAGAAAGGCTGCAATCGATCTCATTGGTTTTGGTTTATGGAGTCAAATTTATGGTTAGTGGTTGGCAGTTTGCAGTTGTTCATCCTTGGTATCTTTGTGTCTTCGTGGCTAATTTGCCACAAAGGCACCAAGCCACAAAGTAATATCCCGCGCTTGCAAATTGCCAACTGTCATCTGAGAACGGTCATCTGAATTTAATCAAGAGTTTACAAACAAGGCTTGGTTTCTAATCCTGTACCAATACACTATATGAAATGCAGGCGGCTGCAAATTCGGACAGAAAGCGTCCGAAAGCGAACACTGTAATAGGTCAGCCCTCTCAAAACTTGTTTATTTTCAACCTGTTCCATACTGGAACGTCCATTGTTGGCCAAAACCCATAATCCTTATACATGTTTAAGAACTATATAAAGATCGCCTGGAGAAATTTGATGAAAGACAAGCAGTTTACCCTGCTTAATACCATCGGACTTTCGGCGGGCATCGCCTGCACGTTGCTGATTTACCTGTGGGTAGCCGACGAGATGAGCGTGGACAAGATCTTCGACAAAGATGATCAGATTTACCAGTTGATGGAATTGGGTATCTCCGGCGGCGACAAAGTACCTTCCGACGAATCCAGTGGACTTTTGAATGAAGTAGTGAAGGCCCGTTCTCCCGAAGTGATATATGCAACAGCTGTGGCGCCATCCGATTGGTTTCAGAAATTTACCCTTAGCGCGGGTGAGAAGAATATCAAGGCTGCCGGCCAATACGCCGGGAAAGACTATTTCAATATTTTTTCATTTCCACTGGTAGAAGGAAAAAGGAACGATCTGCTCACTGACAAGAATTCGATCGTGATTTCAGACGAGTTAGCGAATAAACTATTTGGTACAACGCAGGGTTTAAAAGGAAAGGCAATCCGGTTTCAACAGCAAAGAGACTTCTTTGTATCCGGGGTATTTGAAAAACCTGACAGTCATTCCTCCCAACAATTTGATTTCGTTCTTTCCTTCGACTATCTAAATGACGAACAGGGCTGGCTGAAAAATTGGGGAAATACAGGCCCGCACAATTTTGTAATGCTGAAAAAAGGTACCGATATCCAGGCTTTCAACAAGCGGATAGCGGGCATTATAACCGAAGCGATCGGTGTGGATACCCGCACGCCCTTTGCCATGCGGTTTTCAGAAAATTATTTGAAAAATACGTTTAGTCATGGTTCAAGAATTGGCGGAAAATCGGAGTACGTGAAACTGTTCTCACTCATCGCCATTTTTATCCTGGCCATTGCCTGTATTAATTTCATGAATCTATCTACCGCAAAATCTTCGCGGAGAATGAAGGAAGTAGGCATTAAAAAAGTGGTGGGCGCTTCAAGGCAGCAATTGATCTCTCAATTTCTGTCAGAGTCTATGCTCATTACGGTTTTATCTATGATGTTAGCCCTGGTATTGGCTTGGATTATGATTCCGCAATTTAACCAGCTCACCGGCAAAGCCCTGAGCCTGAATTTCAGTTGGCGATTGCTGTTGGCATTGGCGGGCATAGCACTCTTTACAGGTTTGTTGTCGGGCAGTTACCCGGCATTGTACCTGTCCAAATTCAATCCCATCGTTGTATTGAAGGGCAAATTGATATCCACTGTGGGTGAAGTGTTGTCAAGGAAAGGCCTGGTGGTTTTCCAGTTTGCATTGTCGGTGATCCTGATTGTTTCTGTGATGATCATTTACCAGCAGGTCAAATTTATTCAATCCGAAGATCCGGGTTATAACAAAGACAATATTGTGAAGTTTGATACCGACGGCAAGTTGCAGGGCAACCAGGAAAATTTCATTGCACAGTTAAAGAAAATTCCGGGTGTTGTGAATGCCAGTTTCACCTTCAACAATATGATCGGCCGAAATTTCGGAACCAACGGAGTGAATTGGGAGGGCAAGGACCAGAATGACAAAATTTATTTCGAAGGATTTGGTGGTGGATATGATTTTACCGAAACCATGGGAATGAAGATCAAAGAAGGCAGGTATTTTTCGAAGGCGTTTGGTGATGAAAGCAATAATGTTTTGGTCAATGAATCAGCCGTCAGTGTGATGCACATCAAGGATCCGGTTGGAAAAAACATCCAGGTGAATGGGAGAAACAGGAGAATCGTGGGCGTGGTAAAGAATTTTCATTTTGAGTCCCTGCACGAAACAGTGAAGCCGGCCTATTTCATGTTAATCACCCAGGAGAAAAATCCTTGGTATAAAATCATGGCGAGGATCAGACCGGGACAACAAAAGGAGACCCTGGACCGCATCCAGCAATTGTATGAATCCTACAATCCGGGGTTCCCGTTCGTATATGATTTCCTTGACGAAGCCTATCAAAAACAATACGAAGCCGAGGTGCGCGTAGCCAGCCTTTCGAAATATTTCTCCGGTTTGGCCATTCTAATTTCCTGTTTGGGATTGTTTGGACTGGCGGCGTTCACTGCTCAAAAAAGGCAAAAGGAAATCGGTATCAGGAAAGTGGTGGGCGCTTCTGTGAATACCATCATATTAATGCTATCAAAAGACTTTTTGAAACTGGTACTTATCGCCCTGGTGGTAGCCTTCCCAATCTCCTGGTGGCTGCTGGATAAATGGCTGCAGAGTTTTGCTTACAGGATATCTATTTCCCCCTGGATCTTTCTGGGAAGTGGCGCATTAGTCATTCTAATCACAATGCTTACCATTAGTTTCCAGTCGGTAAAGGCGGCTTTGTCAAATCCTGTGAGGAGTTTGAGGAGCGAGTGATTTTGGTTGATTGGGTCGATTGGGTTGATTGGGTTGATTGGGTTGATCGGTTGATCGGTTGATTGGTTGATCGGTTGTTTACTATCTCCGCTGAGTCTACTTCGCCGAAGGCGAAGGGACTCGGCGGGTTCCCTTCACTTGACTTAGGCCTCACCCCCTGACCCCCTCTCCTCGCGGAGAGGGGGAAAGCATTTGGACGAGTTGAATAGTTGATTAGGTTGATCGGTTGATTACCAGATTTACCAATCCACTGATCAACCGATCAACTGATCAACCGATCAACCTAGCCAACTTAATCAACCCAATCAACCCAATCAACCCAATCAACCCAATCAACCAATCATCGCCGTTCATCCCAAAACGACACTTAATTAACAGGATTATTTCTAGTTTAGGAGTTCCTAATTCTCTCTCTCTTTAAAAGCAGGCTATCCCTAATTTCTATGGAACTTATAGAACGGGATTCCTTTTTAAGCGAACTTAAGTCAGCGTACGATTCTGTTTCCAAGGGCGAAGGTCGTTGTGTTTTCATCAGTGGTGAGGCAGGCATTGGCAAAACCTCACTGGTGAGGCAATTTGTTCACATGGTGGAAGACGATGCCGTGGTTTATCAGGGCAGCTGCGACGCGCTTTTTACGCCGCGTCCCATGGCGCCGCTGTATGACGTGGCCATGCAAATGGATGCTGCAAATGCCATAGATAGAAAAGGCAGGGGCGACCGGGCAGAATTTTTCAGTTCGATTTTCAGGGAGCTCGACGAAGAACGCCGGACCGTCGTGCTCATATTCGAAGACATCCACTGGGCCGACGAAGCCACGCTCGATTTTATCCGGTTTTTCTGCCGTCGAATTTCGCAATTAAAATGCCTTTTCCTGCTCACCTACCGGGATGATGAGATTCATGCCAGGCATCCGTTGCAGATTGTAATGGGACAGTTGCCCCGTGATACTTTTTCACGCATGAAGCTAACGCCATTGTCTAAACAGGCCATCGAAATAATGGCCAGCCAGCGCGGATTTTCCGGCGATGAAGTGTATACCATTACCGGGGGCAACCCTTTTTATGTAACAGAAATTTTAGCCAGCTATAGTTTGGGCATACCGGATAATATTCGCGATTCCATTCTTTCAGTGTTTCAGCGACTGAGCGAAAGAACCCGCAATCTTTGGCAGGCGCTCAGCATTCTGCCTACCGGGCTAGAAATAAAATACCTCGAAAAATTTGATTCCGACGCGGAAGACGCTTTACAGAGTTGCCTGGCGCATAAAATCCTCATTCCTGAAGACGGCGTCTTGAAATTCAAGCATGAATTGTACCGGCGTACGATTGAAAATTCAATGTCTCCGCTGTTGCGCATCAAATTGAACCGGCAACTGCTGGAATTGTTGCGCGAAAGTTTCGAACGCAATAACGAATTGGAACGTATCGTGCACCACGCCAAGCATGCAAATGCATACGACCTGGTGGCGCAGTACGCGCCCCTTGCCGCAAAGCAGGCAGCGCGCGCGGGTTCCCATTTTGAAGCAGCCAAATTGTGGTATACAGCCATTGAATACTACCAGGGCAATGAGAAGGAGAAATTAATTGAATGGTACGAAGCCTATGCTTATGAGTGCTATCTCACCAATCAACTCAGCGAATCCATCATCTACCAAAGCAAATCACTGAACATCCGTAAGGAATTGAACAATCCGGAAAAAACCGGGGATTGTTTGAGATTTCTTTCGCGGATCTGGTGGTTCCAGGGAGACCGCAAGCAGGCAGAGAATTTTGCACAGCTGGCTATATATATGTTTGATGATTTGCCAGCCTCCCGTGCAAAGGCAATGGCCCTAAGCAATATGTCGCAATTGAAAATGCTGTCCGACCAGGTTGAAGAATGCATTTTTTGGGGAGAACAGGCGATTGCAATGGCGAAAGAAATAGGCGATGAGGAAGTGCTTTGTCATGCGCTGAACAACGTTGGCGCATCGAAATTGGATAGAAAGGAATTGATGGAAAGCCTGGAAATCGCAAAGAGAAATGGTTTCGAAGAACATGTTTCGAGAGCCTATACCAATTTGGCCACGCTCGCCATAAAATTGGAGGACTACGAATTTGGGCGTGAAAAAATGGAAGAAGGGTTGCGCTATAGCGAGGAGCGCGACCTGGATGCGTGGTCGGCTTATCTCTTATCGTGGAAAGCGCGCCTGTTCATGCTTTCGGGCCGATGGAAAGAAGCGTTGGACATTGCTGAACGGTTGTTGAGCAATGTAAACCAAACGCCCATCATTTCCATTGGGACAATCGCAGTACAAAGCACGTTGAAGATCAGGATGGGTCACGACGAGGTGATACCCGTTTTAATGCAAATAAAAGTGAAGGCGCAGGATACCCGCGAGCTGCAACGCATCATCCCGGTGATGAATGCGATCCTCGAATTAGAGTGGATCAGCGGTCAGCGAATTCTATCGGACAATGAATTGAATGAGATCTGCGCAAAACTCATGACGGGCCAATACGGCACCAATGCTGGCGACTTTGGATTTTGGCTGGCCATGGCCAGGGGAGTGGAATCGAACTTCCCGGTGCGGAAGTGGGAACCGCTGACGAAAATAAAGCCGGCCTCGCAGAAAACGGCTGCCGACTGGCAGAAGCTGGGACGTCCTTACGAGCAGGCCCTGACTTTATTCAAAGGCAATGACAGCGACAAACGAAGGGCGCTCTCCATTGTTCAGGCCCTGGGTGCCATCCGGGTTTACGAGAAGTTGAAAGCAGAGATGAGGGTGTCGGGAATCAAGCAAATTCCGCGTGGACAACGGAAGACTACGCTTAGCAATACGGCATTGCTAACCAGCAGGGAATTGGACATTTTGGAATTGTTGAAAGACGGTATGCAGAACAAGGAAATAGCGGCCAGGTTATTCATTTCGGCTAAAACGGTTGATCACCATATTTCGGCCATCCTGTTTAAGCTTGATGTGAATTCAAGGCTGAAGGCTGTGCACGAAGCCGTAAACAAGGGAATATTAAAATAGGGAATGGTAGTCGCTAAAATGGGGAATCGACAGCACATGCCCGCCAGCTTTCCCGGTTAATTTTACATACCAATTTAAAAATTGCAAACATGAAAAAGTTTGTTATAGAACGGAACCTGCCCGGTGCAGGCAACCTGAGTGCAGAGGAGTTGCGGGAGATATCAAAAATGTCGTCTGATGTGGTGAATGCACTCGAGGATTACCATTGGGTGCAGACTTTCGTAACTGAGGACAAACTTTACTGCATTCACATTGCGCGCAGTATTGAGCAGGTGCGTGAACACGCCCGGCTCGGCAATTTTCCCATCAATACCATTTCAGAGGTGAAGGCTGTGATTGATGCATATACAGGTGATCCAAAGTAGCCGCGCTTATTAAGGGTTCTATCCGGGATCAGGGATGTGGAATGGAAGTGGTTATCTAAAAAACATTCCCTGTCCGGATAGAACCTTTACGGCGGCGCTATGCAATTTTAATTTCCATTTGAATATTGCAGCGTTTGTAAGGAGTAGCATGGCCTGCGGTTTTCTTAAATCCGAGTTTTTGGTACAGGCTGATGGCGGGCTTAAGAATGGTGTTGCTTTCGAGATATACACTCCCTGCACCGAGCGAGGCTGCTTTTTCAAGTACCGCTTTTCCAAGCAGAAATCCAATGCCTTTTCCCTTCATATCCGGCCTCACGGCCATTTTCACCATTTCATAATCGTACGCGGGGTCATCCATTTTCTTCAATGCGCAAACACCTACGGGTTCTTGTTTATACAGCGCAACAAGGATATGGCCTCCTTTTTTCAGAATCTGATTTTCTGGATCGTCCAACACTTTGCTGTCGGCCTCTTCCAGTTCGAACCAGGTCGCGATCCATTCTTCATTCAATTCCTTAAAGGCTCGCTTGTATTTTGGCTTATAATCCACAATTTTCACATCGGCACTTTCTCTCTCCTTTTTTAATCGCTGCACACGCTTTAATAAAGACTCGTCATTAAGGAGGTATTCCCATTCCTCGATGGCTTTCCAAAGGTCATTACGCGTGGTGCCCAAAATTTCTTCAATGGCACGGTCCACATCGGTGTACTGTGATTTGATCTTCTCCGCCATCAACAAGCCTTTTTTGGAAAGCCCAACCCGGTTGCGTCGCAGATCAAGTTTGTCTTTTTTTTCCACGACCAGCCCCTTTTTCAACATTTCTGATACAATCTTGCTCACGGAAGGGTGGGAGTGACCGATTTTGGCGGCGATGCCGGTAATGGTATCCTCATTTTCCGAGAGGGTGTGAAAAACGGGGAACCACTTAGGATGCAGTTCCACTTCATACAGCTTGTACAATTGGGCAGCGTCTTCGGTGATTTTATCGGTGAGCATCCGCAGCCGGCTGCCGATGGCTTTCTTACCCACCTTATTGAAGAATTCCATATGAATGCAATTACGTAATCAGTTACGCAAATTAAGGATTCTTTCAAATTTCAAAAAATATTTTTAAGCCTTATCACCTTGGCGTGAAATCTTATATTTACTACACCATGCGAAAAATTTTCATCCTCCTCCTTCTCGCTGCCAGCTTTCGTAGCGCAGCTCAACAACTCAATATTACCATCGGCAAGCCTGAAAAAGGAATCGTCATCAGCAAGCACATTTATGGGCATTTCGCTGAGCACCTCGGCCATTGCATTTATGGCGGATTTTATGTGGGAGAAAACAACGCCATTCCCAATACGAATGGCGTACGAAAGGATATTATCGAAGCTCTGCGGCGACTCAAAATTCCTAACCTCCGCTGGCCGGGGGGTTGCTTTGCCGATACCTATCATTGGAAGGACGGTGTGGGACCAAAAGACAAACGACCCACCATGGTAAACAAATGGTGGGGCGGCGTAACCGAAGACAATAGCTTTGGCACACACGATTTTTTGAACATGTGCGAAGCGCTCGGAGCCGAGCCCTATATTTCAGGTAACGTGGGTAGCGGGTCGGCACAGGAACTGGCCGACTGGGTGCAGTATGTGAATTTCGCGGGTCGCAGTCCCATGAGCGACTGGCGCCAGGCGAACGGCCGCACGGCTCCCTGGAAAGTTAGATTTTGGGGCGTTGGCAACGAGGCCTGGGGTTGCGGCGGTAACATGCGGCCTGAATATTATGCCGATGAATTCAGGAAATATGCCACGTTTATGAGCGATTGGGAAAACAGCGGTGGGTTGTGGCGGATTGCATCTGGCGCCAGTGATGACGATTACGTGTGGACAGAAACCCTGATGAAAAATATACCGCTGCGCATGCTGGGCGGATTGGCGATGCACCATTATTCCATCATCGACTGGAATAAAAAAGGGCCGGCTACAGGCTTCACCGAAGAACAGTATTTCCAGGTGATGAAAAGTGCGATCCTCATGGATGAGCTGGTTACTAAGCACTCAGCCATCATGGACAAATACGATCCGCAGAAGAAAATACCCCTGGTGGTGGACGAGTGGGGCGGCTGGTACGATGTTGAACCCGGTACCAACCCCGGATTTTTGTACCAGCAAAATACCATGCGCGATGCCATGATTGCCGGTGTAACCCTCAACATATTCAATAACCATGCAGAGCGGGTGCGCATGGCCAACCTGGCACAATGCGTGAATGTGCTGCAGGCGGTTATTCTCACCAACCAGGAAAAAATGATCCTCACACCCACCTACCACGTGATGGAGATGTACAACGTACACCAAAATGCCAGGCAGCTACCGGTTCAATTCACAAGTCCGGATTACAATTTCAAAGACGCCAGGCTTCCCGCCATTTCCGTTTCTGCTTCACAGGACAGTTCCGGCGTAGTGCATGTAAGCCTGGTGAATATCGATCCCAAAAATGCCAGGCCGGTGCAATTAAATTTTGGCACAGCTGCATACAAGGTGGTAAGCGGGCGCATATTGACGGGGGGATTGCAGGATTTTAATTCATTTGAGAATCCAACCAAAGTAAAACCGTCCGAATTCAAGGGTGCTACCGTAAAAGCAGGGGTGGTGAGTTTGCAATTACCCCCATTGTCAGTGGTTGTGCTTACCCTGAATTAAAATTCTATTAAATATTCCGAATGGCCTTTGTCGGAAATTCAATTTTCCACTCGTTCACCCCCGAACGTGTTAACTGATTACTTCATTCTTTTCAATTAATAAAAACTTCCTCTATTCCTGATGTTAAACATTCACCACTAGGGTTCCTTCTCCGTAAATTAGAGTAGCGGTCATTCCTGGGGGGAAGCCGCGTAACTATTGATCGCTATATAAAAGCAAATAACGTGAGAAACATATTGTTCTCTCTTGCCAGCCTCCTGGTTGCAATCGCTGCCATTGCACAGGAGCAAAAAGGCGTTTATTTAACTGAGGCCGATTTTTTACAAAACAAGCTCAGCTTTACCAAATCGCAAACGGAAGGCAAGTACAAGATTATCTTCAACGAGTATTTTCAAAAACCATACATCACGATAAAGCAGGACAGGAAGAAAACCTATTTGTTTAAGGATGAAATTTTCGGCTACAGGAATAACAAACAGGTAATAAGAGTTTGGGACCAGGTTCCTTATACGCTGGTGCAAAGAGGACCAGTTTGGATATACTATCGTGATTTGAACTTCACCAATGGGAAGGGATACAATACTGAAAGAAAATACTTCTATTCGTTGAATGGCAGTTCCAGTATTATGCCTTTGAGCCGGGAGAGTGTGAGGAGGGCGTTAAATAATGGACAAATTTCACAATCTATCATTCAATCCCTCAGGAACCGTGAGGAAATCGTAATTTACGGCGGTGCCGATCAGAAATTTAATCCCAAAGAAATTTTGGAGTCCATTTCAGCAGATTAATTCCAATTGAATGAAACCCCTATTTGAATCCGCTTCAGCTTCACTTCATCATCTCAACATCAAAGACCACAACATCGCCGTTTCTTTCCGCACGAAGGCGGTACAAATTCAAAACGACACCGATTTGAAGTCATTGGTGAAACTGGATGCCAAATCAGCGCCTACCGAATTGGCCAACGCCATCAAAAATCAATACTTCGACCTGTTTCAACAACCATTGAATATTTCAACGGATTCATTGGCCGTTGAGATCATCGGACATGTTTATGGTGAAGAGTTCGCCGCGATGGTGGAAAGAATCAGTCCCCTGAAATGGCTGGACCTCCAAATGGAGAAAATCATTAACCACGCAGCCGTGATTGATGCTGGCTAAAGAGAAGTGGATGACAACAGAAAGTTCTGGGACAAGATTGCGCCCTTCAGGTCACTCTTCGAAAATCTACTGCCGACTCCGGCTTAAAAAGGCCTCACGCAAAATATTAACGGCCTCACCCCCTAACCCCCTCTCCGCGAGGAGAGGGGGAACTGAATTTCATAATTTCAAAGCATTTTCTCCATGTTACACAGAGCGAAAAATCTTGGCAATAATTAATCGAAAAAGTTTCATTATTCCCCCTCTCCGCGAGGAGAGGGGGTTAGGGGGTGAAACCTAAAAATTTTCAAGGCTTCTTCAGCAGGTTAAACGCGGAATCAATAATGTCATCATATCCCTGCAATTCATTGAGCACAGAGTTCTGAACCGCATGGTCTGGCTGCACGCCATTTTCAATATTTACCCGATCGGGTGAAAGTGTTACGGAGCCTGAATAGCGCAGTATCCATCCATTGGCCAAAACATAACTGTATGGGATACCGCCGCCGCCACCTGTCTGATCGCCCATGGTGATAACATGGGGAAGGCTTTGCATAAATGCCACAAAATCGTTGGTCGCACTGTAGCACACCCTGTTGGTGAGTACCACAATCGGTTTCATGTATGCCCTTGGGCCTGGTCTCACAATATGGGCCCTGGGTTCGGAGATGTCATCATGGCCCGGACCGTTTTTTGACTGGCTATAATATAGCGTGGCATCGTTTTGAATAAACCGGCTGGATAACTTACTCACATTAAATTCATTTCCTCCAAAATTATTCCTCACGTCAATAATCAATCCCCTGGTGGGGGCTATTGAATCCAGGAATTGCGCCAGGTCATTGTCGGTAATATCATTGAAAAAAGAACTATAGTACAAATAGCAAATGCTGTCACGGATATGATAGGAAAGCGGTCCGATCTTAACTGCACTGGTGGTTAAGTAAGTGTCGACAATATTAAAATAATTGAAATTGCGGTGATAAGGCAAATAAAAACCGTCGTACAATGAGGTGTCAGAACCGGCAACCAGGGATACATGACCATCTTTAACCGTTTGCAGCAAATTGCTCAGTACGGTGAACAATTCAGCATCACTCATTTGATCATTAACCTGGCTTTTAAACTGTTGGTATTGCTGTTGCCAGTCAACCTGCTTAAGGGTAAAGAAGCTATATCGTTGGTCCATTACTTTCCAGGCCTCATTGAACACGGCCGTGGGCTGGGTAGATGGTTGGCTGATAAACGAATTTTTTTTGCACGCCAATGGCAGCCATGCGAATGCAGCTAAGAAAAAAATGGGGAACAAAAATTTAAAAATAGATTTCATTGCATTTAAAAATGATAGCCATAACTGATGCCGATTGCCTGGTGAACCTGGGTTACCTCGCGGTCGGTATGAATCGCATAGTATTCCAGGCGATAGTCCAGCGCGATGTGATGTTGTTTGCCGAATGCTTTTTGTGCATAGAACCTGTTTCCTACTCCCTGCCAAAGGCTCCAGGTACCGAATTTCATTTCTCCGGTTTCGCCTCCCAGTTCGGGCTGTTTCACCATGGCGAAGAATGGTGCCCGTAATTGATCGCCTAACGTTAGTCGAAACGACTCGCTAACCAGGTAATCGATTCTAAAGACAAGATTGAGCGTGCCTGAAAATTCGGAGGTCTGGTAATTATTTGCAAACTGGTTGTAGGTGCGGTTTGCATCCAGAAAATCGATACTGCCTCCACCGTAGGTTTGCAAACGACCATTCGGCTCCTCAGAAAACTGGTACAGAAATGTATAAGTGCCTTTGAAATAGTTCTGGTTAAGCTTGTATTCAGGCTTGGTGTCGATGCTTGCGTCAGCTTGATCAAATGTGAATTCCAGATCGTGCACGATATTGTCTTTGTGGTAGGTAAATCCAACCATGCCACCAAGGCTGCTGCCGGTATAAGGCAATTCGGTGTAATATTTGTCAACGAGATTGGTGTATCCGCCAAGAAATCCGGCCCTGGCTTCGAAGTAATAATTGGTTCGGGAAGGTTTGGTTTGAGACCAAAGTGAACCAGCCGATTTGCCCAATAAGATCACGAGCATGCACAACCTAAGAAACCTGCAGGTAGGAATAATGCGATGTAATTGAAGACGACTGTTTAACAAAGGAGTGATTTAGGATGCTTGCAAGGTATTCTATTATAACCATTGGTTATAATGCCTGCATAAAAAGACAATCCAGCCCCATGATAAGCTGCAAACGATGGAATTCAGTGATCGTAGACAGATATGGGTAAATTGCAATCACGTTATTCATTACAGATGCGAATCCTTCCGACTCTTTTTCTCCTTTTTCTTTTCCTTGCTGGTCATGGCCAAACCAGGCGATTGGTGCTGCAGGTCAGGGACAGCAGTACGGCCACGCCTTTGGATGGTGCTTCTATTGTGAATTCAGCCACGGGAAAGGGTGGCGTTTCAACCAGGGATGGAATTTATGTGACCAGTCTTCCTGATTCCGGTATCCTCACACTGCTGATTTCGGCTACGGGTTATAGTGAGGTTACCCAATCCTTTGCCTTGCCTTATGCTGGTGCTGATACAGTTATCGTTTTACTGGGCAGGAATGCCGAAAATTTGAGTGGCGTGGTGATATCGAGTTTACGAACCGGCAATCGCATCGAGGATTTGCCAATGAAGGTGGAGGTACTGGGACTGGAAGAAATGAAAGAAGAATCTGGGATCAAACCAGGTAATATCTCCAGCTTGCTAGGCGACCTGAGTGTGATTCATGTACAGAATATTTCACCGGTAATGGGAAGTGCCGCCATACGCATGCAGGGACTGGATGGGAAGTACACCCAATTGCTGCGCGATGGATTGCCTTTGTACGACGGCATCAGTGGCAATTTTGGTGTTTTATCTATTCCACCGCTCGATTTAAAGCAGGTGGAAATTATCAAGGGCTCAGTGTCTACATTATTTGGTGGCGGTGCCATCGCGGGTATGATCAATTTTATCTCACGTGCGCCAACCCAAACACCTGAATTCACCGCACTCATCAATCACTCCACGCTCACGGAATCGAATGGCAATATATTTTTTTCGCAACGGTGGAAAAAAGCCGGACTGAGTTTTTTCGGTGGTGTTACTATCCAGGACGCCGTTGATGTAAACAAAGACGGATTTAGTGATGTCCCCAAATTGAGTCAATACATTTTGCACCCGCGTTTCTTCTACTATTTTAATACCTCTTCTACACTGGAACTGGGTTATTCGGGTACTTTTGAAAAAAGAGAAGGAGGTGACCTGCATGTACTGGACGGCAAATCGGATTCTGTTCACCAGTATTACGACAGGAACCACAACAACAGGCATTCGGTGGATGCACAGTATACCTTGCGCAATTTGGGTGGCGGCAGATTGCTGGTAAAAGCCGCCCTAAGCAGGTACGCGCAAACCGAAGATGAAATTTCTTTCATCACGGCTGGCCGTCAATGGAACAACTACCAGGAAATTTCTTTCAATAAAAAAATAAAACAAAATGATTTTGTTGCAGGTATTAACCATGTAGGCGAGAATTACCAAAAAGACGCGAACGACAGTACGGCGATTGCCAACTATGACTATCAAACTTATGGCGTGTTTTTGCAGGATGGGATTCACTTTTCCAACCGGGTAATGGCAGAGGCAGGCATTCGTTTCGATTATCATAACCAATATCACAGCTTTTTCCTGCCGAGGGTAGCATTGGTATACAAGCCCGTGTCAGGACTAAGTTTCAGGCTGGCAGTGGGAACAGGATACAAAGTGCCTGAAATTTTTACAACGGAAACGCAAAGATTGGGATATCAAAAATTATTGCCGCTGGACCAGCACCTGAAACCTGAAAAAAGCTATGGCATTAATTTCGACGCCAATTGGGAAACTGATTTCGGTGAGGTTAAGATGACCATTAACCAGGCGCTTTATTACACGAATATCAAAGATCCGATTGTACCGGTTGCACTGGTAAACGGTTTCTACCAATTACAAAATTCGCCTGATAAAGCCACCAGCATTGGCACTGATACCTACATCCAGGGAGTATGGAATGATTGGGAATTGTATGCCGGGTATAACCATACCATTTCGCAATATTCAGATGCGGCCAAATCAAAAGTACCATTTGCGCCGCAGGATAAATTGTCGTTCACACTGGCGTACAGCATTGGTTACAATTGGCGCATGGGCCTTGAGTCAAGCTGGATCAGCAACCAGTATCTTCCCGATCAAACGAAAGCGCCGGCCTACTGGTTTTGGGCAGCCATGGTACAACGAAATTTTGGAAAGCATTTCAGCGTTGTGTTGAACTGCGAAAATATTTTCGATGCAAGGCAGGGAAAACACGAATCGCTGTACGATGGTCCCGTCAGCGATCCGCAGTTCAAACCCCTGTGGGGCCCCATAGATGGAAGGGTGATTAATTTGAGCGTTAAGTTTACGCGATAGGGCTGTATTTGAGCAATACGATTCCACAATCGAAGGGCTTCCCCTCTACCAGCTTAAATCCTGTTTTCTTATCCAGGCCTGAAAAAATCGCCATTCCTTTTCCGATGGCTGTTGGATTTACAAACAGGTTAAGTTCGTCTATCAATCCTTCCTTAAGTAACGAGCGAACAAATTGTGCGCCGCCGTATGTGATGATGTCGCCTCCCGGTTGTTTTTTTAAGTCGTCAATCGCTTGTTTCAGCGGCGTGGTAGCCAGCTTGGTATTTTCCCAATCAGCAGGGATTGATTTCAGCGTATTGGAGAAAACTAATTTTTCCGTTTCGTGCATTTTCTTTCCGAATTCCACCTGCACATCGTTTGGATCTGCGGCCACTTTGGCCCAGTAAGGTATAAATCCCTGAGCCAGATTTTTTCCCATTACAATGAGGTCAACGGGAACGTGCAGTTCATTCACGTAATCCTTCAGTGCCTGGTCCCAATTCCATTCCATAAAGTCCATCTCGCCGGCAGGTCCGCCTACAAATCCGTCGATGGACACCTGCACTTGTAATTTTAGTTTGCGCATGACAATGTTTTTAATCTTGATTATTGAACTTGTATTTTTTGAACCTGTAATTTTTTGTGATAGTAAAAATAAGAACCAAATGCCAAAGCCAGGGGCACGGCCATTCCGATCCAATTGCCGGACGGTGCGCCACTTGACATGATGGAGTAGGTTGCGCCGGTTAAATCAATAATCAATCCGGCGTAAGCCCATTCTTTGAGCCTGGGATAGCCAGGAACCAGGATCACGATGCTGCCCAATAATTTTGCTACGCCTACGAATGGCACCAGGTAGGCGGGGTAGCCAATTTTTTTGAATCCTTCCACAGCCAGCGTTGCGGAGAAAATATCGGGAATTGCAGATCCCAACATAACGAATGCAAACAAACCTGTAAGCACCCAGTAAATCGTTTTTGTCTTTTTCATTGTAATTCGTTTTGTGTGATTGAATGTTGATACAAAACTAATCGCCGAAATTGGTAGGGGTGAGGTGCAGAGCGGACATTCAGGAGGTTAATTGCGACTTTATTTGAGAATTGGCCGTAAATTGAAAATGAGCAACTCATAAAAACGAATCTCCTTATGTTCTCCCGGAAAATTACCATCGGCATTTCTTTGTTGTTTTTAGTACTGTCCACCTCCGCGCAACTCAGGCTGGCGTCGGTTTTTGGCGATCACGGCGTATTGCAGCGAAGCAAGCCGATCCCGTTATGGGGATGGTCAAACCCCCGTGAAAAAATAACGATCCTGTTTAATGGCAAAACAACAACTGTCAAATCTGATGATGGTGGCAGGTGGAAAATTTCACTACCCGCTATGCCAGCCGGCGGACCCTATAGTTTGGTGATCACAAATAAGAAGGATAGTATTCAATTGAAAGATATTTTAATTGGAGAAGTGTGGTTGTGCGGTGGTCAAAGCAACATGGAAATGGAAATGCGCAATGCGGCGAATTTTAAGATGGAAAGAAACAAATCCAATTACCCGATGATCCGGCAAATAAAAGTGGCGGACACCATCAGCCTTTCACCACAGGAAGACATCCGGGTGCGAATGCCCTGGATGGAAGCCAGCTATGAAACCATCGATAGCTTTACCGCGGTTGGATTTTTCTTCGCGCGCATGCTGGCGGATAGTTTGAAGGTTCCCATAGGATTGATCAATTGCAACTGGGGTGGGTCTGATGTAGAATCGTGGATGAGTCGCGATGCGCTGTCGACTTCAACAGTGCTGGCTGATGCCGGCAAAAAATATCCGGCGGACTGGCCTGAGGTAGAAGCCCGGAATAAAGCGAGACTTGAAAAGGCCTGGGCCGAGGATACGTTAAAACTGGAATCACCCACTGAAGAACAATTGCGTGATACCGGCTATAATTTTACCGCCTGGAAAAGTGCGAATGCACCCGGTGCCTGGGATTGGATGGGGTTGTATGGTTTTCGCGGACAGGGTTATATGCAACATTATATTGTGTTGAACGAGTGGCGCGCGGCGCAGCCCTCCGTCCTGAGTTTGGGTACTAACAGTAGCGCATACACGCTGTATGTGAATGGGAAAAAAGTGTCTGAAGGCAAAACCGATCAACTCCTGATCAACCTGCCCGCCGGTACCTGGCACAAAGGCAGGAACAGCATTGTGTTGAAACAGGGGGCAGACGAAAACGGTCCCTGGCATTCCATGGGTATCATGGGCGACGGTTGCCAGGTATACCTGAAGATTGGAAGGGATAAAATTTACCTGGGAGACGATGATTGGAAAATGATGCCAGCCGTGAATGAAGGATTCGCATTTGGCCGTCTCACCAACACCGTTGCGAGCGGTCCTTATAATTTTATGATCAGGCCGCTGCAGCCCTATGCCCTGCGTGGGTTTATTTGGTACCAGGGCGAAGCCAATGCCGGCCGGGCTTATCAATACCGCACCAGCTTCCAGGATCTCATCAAAAGCTGGAGAAAAGAGTGGGGGGAAGAATTGCCATTCTTCTTTGTTCAACTATCAAGCTTTGGCAAAGACCAGTCAAGCAATGAGGGGAGCGGCTGGGCCGAGCTGCGTGAAGCGCAGGCAATGGCGTTAAAACTTCCCGGCACCGGCATCGCAATCACTACCGATATCGGCAATGCAACAGATATTCATCCCAAGAACAAACAAGATGTTGGAAAAAGACTGGCGCTGGTGGCACTGAATACGGTGTACAAGATTCCCGTGACTTACCAGGGGCCTCAATTTTCGGGCGTTAATTTTAATGGAAGCCAGGCCCTGGTTCATTTTCAAAATACCGGCGCCGGATTGGAAGTGAAAGACAAATATGGCTATTTGAAAGGATTTGAAATAGCAGGGTCCGACAAGAAATGGTTTTATGCGCGGGCCTCCATTAAAGACAGCGTGGTGGTATTGGACAATCCGGCGGTACCCAATCCGGTAGCAGTGCGCTATGCATGGAGTAACGCTCCACTGGACGCGAATTTGTATAACAAAGACGGACTGCCGGCTGTGCCTTTCCGCACCGACGACTGGCCGGGCGTTACGGACTCGAAGAAATACGAATATTAAGAGTTTCACGCCCGCCCGTACCGAACGGTACGTTCGGGCGGGCCAAGGCGCGAAGTCATACTAATTCGCCACCGCTTTGGTATAATTCAGCAACCAGTGATTCCCGAACTTGTCGGTAAGGTCACCAAACAGTGCGCCCCAGAATGTGTCTTCCAGCGGGTGCGTTGCCGAACCACCCTCAGCTAAATTTGCATAGAATTCCCTGATCTCATCTTCGCTTCTGCAATTCAACACCAGCGAAACGGAATTGCCTTTTTGCAGCCCGCTGTCGGAAACCATGTCGGAACCCATGATCACCAGTTGACCATTGGTAAGACTGGCATGCAGAATACTTTCCTTCATGGTAGTGGGCAATTGTTGACAAAGCGGGGATTCCCCAATGGTTTGCAACATCAGTTCACCGCCCAGGACGTTTTTGTAGAAATTCATCGCTTCCCGGCAATTGCCATTGAAAGTGAGATAAGGATTGACCTGTAGCATAATCATTTTATTTAACGTTTAAGAATTGGAGAGTGTCATTGATCCACTTGATTTCTTTCCAAAAATATCCCCCTGGCCTTTCTGAGAGCGGGTGCAAATGGGACAATTTTATGGGTTGTTTGCGACTCGAATCTTACTTAACTTTAGTTACTCAATCTGATTCCGCATTCAATTGTAGTTCCATGAAGCATATATCCATCCTGGTACCAAACGAAGCCGTACTGGCCAGCATCATTGATCCCAGAACCATGTTCACAGGCGTGAACGATTTTCTGGAGTTGGCACAAAAACCGCCCATGTTTAAAGTTCAATTGGTGGGGCTTACGAAAGAAGTTCATTTGCACGGCGGCCTTTTCACGGTTCACACAGATGCTTTATTAAATGAGGTAAAGAAAACAGACCTCGTGCTTATTCCCGCCCTTAGCGGTAACATGAGCAAGGCGCTTGAATTGAATAAAGAATTTGTTCCCTGGATTGTGCGGCAGTACAACAAGGGTGCCGAGGTGGCCAGTCTTTGTATCGGATCATTCCTGCTGGCCTCAACCGGTTTGCTGAACGGAAAAGAATGCTCCAGCCACTGGCTAAGTGCACCGGAATTCAGGGACATGTTCCCGGACGTTAAACTGGTTGATGGCCGGGTGGTTACCGAACAACAGGGTTTGTATTCCAGCGGTGGGGCTACTTCATATTGGAATATGTTGCTGCATTTGGTTGAGAAATACGCGGGCAGGGAAATGGCTATCCAGGCTTCAAAAGTGTATGCGCTGGAAATAGATCGCAAAACCCAGTCGCCCTTCATGGTGTTTAACGGACAAAAGAAGCATCACGATGAGCCCATTAAAAAAGCACAGGAATATATTGAGAGCAATATTTCAGATCGCATTTCGGTTGAAGACCTTGCGTTGAAATATGCGATTGGAAGAAGACATTTTGAAAGACGCTTTAAGAAGGCTACGAACAATACGCCGGTTGAATACATTCAACGCGTAAAAATTGAAGCGGCCAAGAAAAGCCTGGAAAACAGTGGGAAGAACGTGAATGAAGTGATGTACGACGTGGGTTACTCCGACACCAAGGCCTTCCGCACGGTATTCAAGAAACTCACCGGGCTCTCGCCCATTGAATATCGGAATAAGTACAACAAAGAGGCTGCACTTTAGAATTCTCTGCACCTTTGCGTGAAATACCTTATTGCTTTGAGGCCAGCAATTTTCTCTCTACAGGCTTGTTCTGCACACTGTCCAAAGGGTGCAGGGCCGGATGATCTTCGATGAGTTTGAATTCCACATCACCGCGATTTTTCAGGAAAGTAATAAGAGAGTCGAGTTTTTGTGCATTCTCGGGTTCGCTGAACATAAAGTCGTGCGCGAGAATCACGATGTCGTTAGGGAATTTTCGTTTGGTTCGCAATTCTTCATCAATGTCTTTCAGTAAGGTGGTCACAAAAGGCACTTTGTGAGTAGCGTTGTTGAAATGCCATTCCACATTCCAGCCGGTAACGTATTCCGTGTTCTGTTTTTCAATGAAAGCGATCGTTTTGTCAAGCTGCTTTGTCCCCTTCCTATAATAGGATGGTGTGATCCATACATTGTTTCCTGGCAGGCGACTGATATTAGATTGCAGGTTGAGCACCTGCTTATTCTTTTGAATGTCGTTCCAAACAATTTCAGGCTGTTTGTAAAAGCTATTGTAGTGATTGTGTTCTGCGTGTGAGAAAGTATGATTGTAAATTCTAAAGAGCGAATTGGCGCGCAACTGCTCCCCGATTTTTTTGTATTCGGGACTATAAGTGGCCTGATAACCCACTTCAAAAAAACTCGCGGGCACATTTTCCCTGACCAATACATTTTCAATTTCAAGGGTGCCCGCATGCGGACCATCGTCGAATGTGAGATAAATGCGCAGCGGGTGCGTTGCTTTAGTCGCAATGGGCTTTTCAACGGGCGCAGGAATCGTTAAACGACTCATCAATTCCGTTGAGCGCTCTTTATAGGAGCTCAATCCACATATGCCGGCAAAAACAAGGAAAAGCTTTTTCCCCGATACCCAATAGTTGTCCATCGCCAATATCTTTAGCGGTCCTGATAGTTTGAGACTTAATACAGAACTATTGAAGTGTCAGAAGCAACTGGATATCAAAGGATAGAGACGCGTGTGTGTGGAAGTGCTCAAAGCATGGTTAATGAGAGAAATCAAATGTACAATAATTAAAAACGGGGGTGAAATCATTAACTAAAAATCGGGGGGTCTATAAAACCGGTCCAATTACCTGCCAAACGTTGTTTGCCACTATTTTATGGCCTTCGGCGTTGGGATGCAGGCCATCACCCTGGTTCAGCTCGGGATTTCCTCCCACGCCTTCCAGCAGGAATGGGATGAGGATGATGCCGTTTTTAGTGGCCAACTCCTTAAAAATGGTGCGGAACCGGGCGGTATAATCGGTTCCCAGGTTGGGTGGAATTTGCATGCCTGCCATGACCAGTTTGGCCGAGGGATATTTCTGCCTGACGTGATCCAGTATTTTCTGAAGATTTTGGGCGGTGAGATCCAGCGGAATGCCCCGCAGGCCATCGTTGCCACCCAGTTCAAGAATAAAAATGTCAACCGGCTGCTGAAGAATCCAGTCGATGCGGGCCAGTCCGCCACTGGTTGTTTCCCCACTTAAACCGGCGTTCACAACGGTGTAGGGTAGTTGCAGTGAATCAATTTTCTTTTGCACCCAATGCGGAAATGCTTCGTCGGGTGTGAGGCCGTATCCGGCTGTAAGACTATTGCCGAAAAACACAATTCTTTTCCTGTTCGTTTTCACCGTATCGACAGGGGTTGGCGATACTTTTTCAATTTTAACACGGTCTTGCTTTTCGCCGGCGCCGGGTGTTTGCCCGCAGGACAAGATGAGCAGGATACCCAGAAGCGCGCACCATCCTTTGTTTTTCCTTGTGGTCAACTGCTTACATTTGAAATGACATTAACTTTATGCATCACATCGCAGTTCCTGCAGATGTTTGCTTTCACAGTAAATTACGATTAATTGTGCAGCCGGCAGGTGTCGCTGATAATTTTATAAGCATGGAAGAAAATATTTTAGAAGTACAGGATTTGGGCAAAACCTACAAGGGGGCGGGCAGGGAATTGACCGTCCTGGAAAAAATTAATTTTTCGGTGGCGGCGGGCTCAACCGTCTCCATCGTCGGCCCCTCCGGCAGCGGAAAAACAACCCTGTTGGGCCTTTGCGCAGGTCTCGATCAAAGTTCATCAGGATCTGTTGAGCTGAATCACATTAAACTGAACAAACTGGGTGAGGACGAAAGGGCGCTGGTGAGAAATCGCTTTGTGGGATTCATATTTCAAAATTTTCAATTATTGTTAACATTAACGGCCCTGGAAAATGTGATGGTACCGATGGAATTGCGGGGAGAGAAAAATGCGAGGGAACGGGCAGTTGAATTGTTGCAAAAAGTGGGCCTTGGCGATCGGCAGCATCATTATCCTGCGCAACTTTCGGGCGGCGAACAACAGCGGGTTTCGCTGGCCAGGGCTTTTTCGAACAGTCCGAAGATTCTCTTTGCCGACGAGCCCACCGGCAACCTGGACGCGGAAACCAGCGAAAATGTGATCAACCTGCTGTTCGATTTGAACAAAGCGGCGGGCACTACTTTGGTTATTGTTACCCATAATACCGACCTGGCAATGGCCACGCAGCGCACCATTAAGCTCAAGGGCGGACATGTGATCAGCGATGAACGAAATGGTTAGTGCCGGCAGGAACATCTTCAATCAGACTAAACGCAACGTATAGGCGATCATGGACAGAGAGCGGTTTCATTTCGACAGAAGAGTCAATTTCCCCTGGCTAATAAAAATGGCGATTCGCGACAGCCGTCGAAATCGCTCACGCCTGCTACTATTCATTTCATCCATCATCCTGGGCATTGCGGCACTGGTATCGAGTTTTTCTTTTGAATACAATTTGAAAAAAGATGTGGATGAACAGGCAAAGGAACTGGTGGGTGCCGACCTGGTAGTTTATGCGAACAAAGTGCCCGACAAAAACGGCAGGAGTTTGCTGGATACACTGGGAGAAGAAAAATCTGAAGAGCGAACCTTTGCCTCCATGGTTTATTTTCAAAAAAGCGGCGGAACCAGGCTGGTGCAGGTGCGCGCACTGGAAGGTGGCTACCCCTATTATGGGGAATTCGAAACCCAACCGGCATCTGCAGGACGTTCTTTTTTAAAAGGTCAGGAAGCACTGGTAGACAAAACGCTCATGCTTCAGTTCGACGCCAAAGTGGGCGACTCCATCAAAGTGGGCGATCTGTACTTTTCTATCGCCGGCGTGTTAAATAAAATGCCTGGCAGAAGCGGTATATCTACAACCATCGCGCCACCGGTTTTCATTCCACTCAAATACCTGGAGGAAACCCAACTGCTGAAAAAAGGTAGTCGCATTGCTTACACTTACTATTTTAAATTTTCAGATGATGTGGATGTGGAGAAATCGTTGCAGCCACTGGGACCTAAGTTTGATAAACTCAGCCTCGACTATGATACGGTGGAGTCAAGGAAGCGAAATACCGATCGCGCTTTCGCAGATTTTTCTGAATTCCTGGCCCTCATCAGTTTTGTGGCGTTATTGCTGGGATGTATGGGTGTGGCCAGTTCCATCCATATTTATATTAAGGAGAAGATCAATTCCATCGCTATTTTGCGTTGCCTGGGCATGCAGGGCAGACAGGCCTTTCTCATCTATCTCATCCAGGTGGTGGGAATCGGGTTCATTGGTTCCGTGCTGGGGGCAATGTTGGGAAGTTTTATTCAACAATTTTTGCCCGCGGTTTTCAAAGATTTCCTGCCTGTTGACGTACATACGAGTATTTCCTTCCGCGCAATATTGCAGGGTATCGCACTGGGCGTTTTTATTTCGGTTTTGTTTGGATTGCTTCCGCTGATCTCCATCCGGAAAATTTCACCGCTCAATGCCATTCGCCTCAGCTTTGAACCGGCCGTTTTTTTGAAGGATCCGCTGAGATGGCTGGTTTACTTTCTCATCGTCAGTTTCATTTTTTCTTTCACGTTCTGGCAAATCCATCACTGGAAACAGGCCCTGGTATTTACATTTAGCGTATTCTTCGGATTGGCGATCCTGGCATCGGTGGCGAAAATACTGATGTGGCTGGTGCGACACTTTTTCCCGCGCAAATGGCCCTACGTATGGCGACAGGGCTTTTCCAATTTATATCGTCCCAATAACCAAACCCTGATTCTCATTATCACCATTGGGTTGGGTACGGCGTTTATTGCCACACTGTATTTTGTACAGGCCATGTTGATGGACCGTGTTACGCTTAGCGACAAGGACAACCAGGCCAACATGGTGCTGTTCGACATTCAAACCGGCCAAAAATCAGATGTAAACGCGCTGGCCTCGCGATATCACCTTCCCCTGCTACAGGAAGTGCCGGTGGTAACCATGAGAATAGAAGAAATCAATGGCAAGAATGTTGAAATCATCCGGAAAGACAGTACCGACTCCATTCCCATTCGTGTATTTGAAAACGAACTTCGGGTAACCTATCGGGATAGTTTGATTAATTCGGAAAAAATAGTAGCGGGCAAACTCGGTGAAAATGTAGACTCGGGAGACATTCCTAAAATTTCACTCGACGAGCGATATGCGAGATCCAGTCACCTGAAAATCGGCGACAAGGTATTGTTCAACGTGCAGGGCATGATGATGATGACGGAAATCGGCAGTTACCGATCGGTTGACTGGCGACGGGTGCAAACCAATTTTCGGATTGTTTTTCCAACCGGCGTATTAGAAAAAGCACCGCAGTTTCATGTATTGATTACGCATGTGCCATCCAGCGAGGTATCGGCTAAATTCCAGCAAGCCGTTGTTCGGGAATATCCGAATGTATCAATTATCGACCTGGGACTGGTGATCGGTGTGATGACGGAGATTCTCGACAAAATTGGTTTCGTGATTCGGTTTATGGCAGGATTTAGCATTATCACAGGATTGGTTGTGTTGGTGTCCTCCGTGCTGATCAGTAAATTTCAACGCATCCAGGAATCTGTTTTGTTGCGAACACTGGGAGCAACTAGAAAACAAATCTTATTCATAACCGGACTGGAATATTTGTTTTTGGGATCCCTTGCAGCAGCTACGGGAATTGTGCTGGCCCTGGCAGCCAGTTGGGGCCTGGCGAAATTCAGTATAGATACCGTGTTTCGTCCACACCTGAAGCCAATGGTCATCATCTTCCTAAGCATTGTAGTACTCACCATCGTAATTGGACTGATGAATATTCGTTCGGTAATTCGTAAGCCTCCATTGGAGATTTTAAGAAGAGAAGGGTAAAGTAGATGTTAATCGGCCTTCAAAAAATTCGCGGTCACCAATAGCTGGCCGGTATGGCGCATCGTGTGTTCTGCAGCGTGAAAAAGCAGGCCCATCAAAGTGGATGGAATCCCGGCGCGGCCAACCATCCTCGTATCTGTGAGTGCATTTACATCAGTGGTCTTCAACTCTTCGATCGACAATTGCACTTGCTGGTGAAAGTGCTTCAATAAAGATTCGATATCTGGCTCGTGATGCTGACCTTCGTTTCTTAGGTATTGTAACTGTTCGGGCCTCAGCGATTCACCCCTGGCATAGGTAAACAAACGGTCAAGCACACCTGACAGGTGTTGCAGGTGAAAGCCTGCAGATGCCAGCCCGGCTGGTTGCGACCATAATTTTTGTGGAGGAAAATCATTCATTGTCTCGGTCACTTCTTTCTCAGCCTGCAATAGCGCATGCGCCACAGGCTGCAGCAAGGCCGGAACACCGGCCACCGGTCCGCGAAGCCAAAACTCGGGTTCTTTCATGTTTTAAAATTTACTTTGTGCCTTGGCGTGAAGTCCTCATTCAACTCCTTTCACTTTCATGGCAAGAATGTAAATCGATTCGGAAGCGGTGATGAACAGAATATTTTTCTTCTTTCCGCCAAAGCATACGTTGGCGGTCCACTTCTCGGGAATTTCAATATGCGCGATTTTTTTCCCCGCAGGATTGTAGACCATCACACCATTGCCGGTCAGGTACAGGTTTCCTTTGTTGTCGAGCGTCATGCCGTCTGAGCCTTCATCGCAAAATACCTGCCTGTCGTACAAGCTGCCATCAGGATGAATGCGATACCGGAATGTTTTCCATCTTCCCATATCAGCCACGTACAAAAACTTTCTGTCGGGCGTTCCCACGATGCCGTTGGGTTGCACCAGGTCACTATCAGCAACCACTGAATATTTTGCGGTATCCGAAAAATAGTAAAGTCGTTGTCCCCCGAGGGCAGAGTCGGGTTTTTTTCTTTCCCAATAATCACGTTGGTAGTAGGGATCCGTATAATAGATGCCATTCTTCTTATCGATCCAAAGATCGTTCGGACCGTTCAGTTGATGCCCCCTGAAATCAGAAACGAGAACAGAAGCCATGCCCAATCTGTCAATTTTCCAGATTTGATTTTTTTCATCGGCGCATGTCAGCAAATAACCGTGCTTGTCGAAATACATCCCATTCGAGCGACCTGCTTTGTCCATGAAAACGGAAAGCTTTCCATCTACACTATATTTCCAGATTTTATTATTGGGCTGGTCGGTAAAAAAGATATTTCCTGCTTTGTCTACGGCAGGTCCCTCGGTGAATGAAAATTGGTTCGATACGCGTTTGGGTTTTTGCGTGGTATCATACAAATCGAAAGGAGAGGTGGTATCTGAATTGGCGAAAGGTGAGGGCAGTGCAGAAACAGTTGCCGACAACAATAAGAGAAGAAAGAAAAGCCGCTTGATGATCATTGCTAATTTTTTGGTTTGAAGAAAACATGATCCAGGCTATAGTTGCCGGGGCCGGTAAAAATGAAAACCAACGCCAGTAACACAAACAGGAAAGGATGTTGATCGGCGTACCACACTTTGCCGCCGCCCACAAAGAAGGCAATATAACCCAGTGTGCAAACTACCAGTAGGGCTGCAAATCTTGTGAGGAATCCAACCAGCAACAGAACGCCTGAAAATAATTCCATGGCTTTGCCGAGGTATGGCATCCATTGTTTCCCTTCTCCCTTAAAAACATCCCAGGTTTGGTATTCCTGCATTGTTTTTTTGTCGAACACTTCCCAGCCATGATAAATGAGAAATACGGCTACGATCAGCCGCAATAGGAAAATCCCGTTTTGCTGCCATACGGGATGGGGAGATAATAATTTATGCATCGCAATCGGTGAGTTATTGCACGGTTAACCGGCTTTTGCATCGAAGCTCTCCTTTATTTTGCTCATCAGGTCAATCTCAATCATTTTTTGAGAGAGGTTGATCATGTTCTTAAATGCTGTGGCGTGGGAAATGCCATGGCCGATGATAACGGGTTTCGAAACGCCAAGCACTGGCACACCGCCATATTCTTCAAAATTGAAACGGTCGAAATATTCGTCCTTAATTTTTCGCCTTTGCACCACGTCGTATACACTTTCAGCCAGCTTTAATATCACGTTGCCGGTAAAACCTTCACAAACCATTACATCACTCTTGTCGAGAAAAATATCTCGACCCTCGATATTGCCGATGAAATTCAAATCAGTTCTTTCTTTCAACAGGGGATAAGTGGCTTGGGTTAGCAAATTGCCCTTGCCTTCTTCTTCACCAATGTTGATGAGGCCAACCCGGGGTTGGTTGATATTAAGGATGTATTGTGCGAACAGGGAGCCGAGAATAGCGAACTGTACCAGGTTTTCGGGCTTACAGTCTGCATTGATACCAGCGTCGATCATGAGGCCCAGTTTGCCGTTTTCACGCGGCATGTAAGCGCCGATGGTGGGGCGGCTTACGCCTTCAATGGCCCTGATGCTGTAAAGGGCGCCGACCAACATAGCGCCTGTATTTCCTGCGCTAATAAAAGCGTCAATTTTGCCGGACGACAACAAATGGAAACCTACAGATATAGAAGATTGGGGTTTTTCTTTCAGCGCTTTGGTGGGATGTTCGTGCATGCCGATGGTTTGCGGAGCATTCACGATGCGCAATTCTTTTTCATCCAAACCCTGTTCAACGAGCAGAGGCTTTATCTTTTCTTCATCTCCCAGCAGCACGAGGTGTGCGGGATGGGCAGATTCCAATTGGTAAAGCTGAATGCCTTTGATGGCTTCAAGTGGGGCGTAATCACCGCCCATCATGTCAATACCAATATTCATGCTGGGTAATAAATTAAAATTCCAAACCCCAAAGTAAGATAAAAATCCCACCCTGAAATTTGGAACCAGTCTTTTTTTGATTACTTAATAGGCGACTTCTCGGAAACTACCTTTCCCTTGTAGTACAATTTGCCTTCGCTTTCATGTGCGCGATGACGTACGTGGATTTCGCCGGTGGTACTATCCTTGCTCAACGTAACCTCCGAAGCTTTGTAGTGAGTTCTTCTTTTCGCACTGCGCTGTTGAGAGTGCCTCCGTTTTGGATTAGGCATAAACTAAATTTTAAATGGTTCTGAATATGTAAAGCCCACAGGCCTTATTTCTCTTTGTCTTTGAATTTTTCCAATGCTTTCCAAACCGGGTTGGCCGTTTGGTTTTCCTGCACGTTCATTTTTTTCAGCATGGCCAATACTTCCTTGTTGCACTGTGGTCCACCCATTTCGTCTTCGCTGCACATTTTCTGCAGGGGAATACTCAGGCAAACGAATTCATACATCCAGTCGGAAATATGAAGATGGCTTTCGGTTCTGGAGATGTAATAAATATCAGGGTCTTCTTCCTGTCCATTCATTTCATCCGGATTTTCAACCAGCTTAACCACCATGTTGAACTCATCCCACAAATCCTTGGTGAGAGCGTTTCCGCAACGGTCACAAACCACGTCAACATTCCCACCCACTTCAAACTTCAACATCATAAAAGAGCTATTCTTGTCCAACAGCAACTTTACATGGGCCTGGCAATTACTGAAATCCTGATCGCCATAGTCTACAAAGAACTTGTCCTTTATTTCGTAATTGAATTCATGAACGCCCGGCTTTAACCCCACAAACGCGATCTCATATTGCCTGCGGTTGGCCATTATACTCAATTTAAAGGTTTGCAAAGGTAGGGAATTTTATTCAAAAATCTGCAATTAAACGGCATCCCTGCCAAACCCTGAATCTCTTCTTAAAGTTAAGTAATATCTTAAATATCAAATTTTTATGATTTTAATATTCCGCCCATAACTGCCGTGCCGTCTTCCAATTGGCCCGTTTTCCCTATTTTTATCGGTTATGGGGAAAACTCGTAAAATTCCATATGCCTGGTCAATTGGCCTGCCGATCCTGCTCATTCTCCTCATCCGCCTTATTTCGTCTTTTCCCGGCATCATTGAAAATAACTATTCCACGGGCATTTATCCCTATATCGCCATGTTCTTCCGCACGCTCACCGGCTGGCTACCGTTTAGCATTGGCGACATCCTTTACCTGGCAGCCGGTGCCTGGATGGTGTGGAAGCTGGTCAAATACCTGCGACTGGCTTTTCGGCGCAAACTTACCAGGCCCCTGTTTTTCCAGGGTCTTTTTCATTTGTTCCTGGTGACGGCACTCATCTATATCTTCTTCAACCTGAATTGGGGATTGAATTACGACAGAATGGGCATCAGCCACCAGCTCCGGTTTAACCGGGAAGTTTATACCGTGAGTGATGTGGCCGAACTCGACAGCATCCTAATTGGAAAAATCAACGCCAGCAAACAGGCCTGGTTGCGAAGTGGTGGCAAATACCCATCTACACGGGAAATGTTTGCAAAAACAAAAGATGCCTATTCAAATCTTCAAAAGTCATACGACTGGTTGGGCTATTCGCACCAGTCGATTAAGCCTTCAATGTTTGGCTGGCTGGGAAATTATGTTGGGTTTACCGGGTATTACAATCCATTCACCGGCGAGGCCCAAGTGAATACAAATGTTCCGAAATTTTTGCGTCCTTATATTTCCTGTCATGAGGTTGCTCACCAGCTCGGCTATGCGAAGGAAAACGAAGCCAATTTTGTGGGATGGTTGGCAGCTTCCTCATCTGCCGACAGTTTGTTTTTATATTCCACCTACTTCGACATGTTCATTTATGCCAATCGAAGTTTGTACAATGCCGACAGCGCATTGGCCAGGCGTTACCGAAACCGCCTGGATACGGCCGTGAAGCAGGACCTGCGCGAACTGAGGAAGTTTTTGATTGAACATGAAAACCCGGTAGAACCGGTGATCAGGTGGGCATATGGAAAATACCTGCAGGCCAATCAACAACCTTCGGGAGAACTGACTTACGACGAAGTAATTGCAGACGTGATCGCCTACTACAAAAAATACGGGAAATTATAAGCAGGCGATTTGCACTTACCAGGAATTCTTCCACATCATACTTTCAACAGGACGATTAGGTTGTCCACTGTATTTGGCGCCGGGCTTTTTGTTATAAGCCATCAACACTTCACCATCAACAGGAAAATAGATCAATTGTCCGATCGGCATGCCTTCATACACACGCACCGGTATTTTGCTGGAGATTTCGAGGGTCCAGTTGCCACAAAATCCAACATCACCTTTTCCGGCGGTGGCGTGAATGTCGATGCCCAGCCGACCCGTAGATGACTTGCCTTCCAGGAAGGGAACGTGTTCGTGGGTTTCGGTATATTCTTGTGTAACGCCCAGGTACAATTCGCCGGGCAACAGCACAAAACCTTCGGGTGGAATTTCAAAATGGCGGATGGTATTGTGTTTGCGGGCATCGAGCTCTTTGTCGACATATACGGCCAGGAAACGACCCAGGTGAACGTCGTAGGAATTACTGCCCAAATAGTCTCTTTTATAGGGTTCGATTTTTATAGTTCCTTTGCTGATCTCTTCAAGAATGCGCTTGTCACTTAAAATCATCGGCGGTTGGATATTTATTAGCTTGCGAAAATGATGTTTAGTTTTGAATAATGCCTTTGTTTTATCAACATAATATTAACGAGAGCACAAAATTAGGGATTTGGCGCATCGCAGAGCATGAAGATTATTTCAAGGTTCCGCTGCAGCGCTCTATCACACATCCACACAAGCGATTGCAGCACCTGGCGGGAAGATGGCTGTTGAAGCAGTTGTTTCCCGACTTTCCTTACGAACTGATTCAAATTGCCGACACACGCAAGCCTTTCCTGGCCAATGAGGCCTATCATTTTTCTATTTCGCATTGTGGTGACTTTGCCGCTGCGATCGTTAGCAGTGAAAGACGAGTGGGGATCGATATTGAAATTCCCACGGAAAAAATTGAACGGATCAGTGCGAAGTTTTTAAATGAGGAAGAACTGCGATGGCTCGATAGGATCACGCCGGCTGACCGGGAAAATTTTCTAACCCTGTTGTGGAGTGCGAAAGAATCGGTGTTTAAGTGGTATGGCGATGGAGAAGTGGATTTCAGGCAACATATTTTACTGCAGGAATTTCAGTGGGGAGAAACAGGATTGCTGGATACGCGGTTTATAAAAGCCGAAGCCAGGTTATTGCCCATTCAATACATGTTGTTTCCGTCTTTGTGTTTGGCATGGGTGGTGACTTGAGGTCTTTGCGCCTTTGCGTGAAGCCATCGTGTTTTATTGTTTGGGATAGTTTAACGGATCCTGGTTTAGCACTTTGCCCAGCGCCGCATATAATTCGGGGAAGACCTTGTTCATCCTGGCCGGGTTTTCGAAAAATATCTCGATGCTTTCCGCCCAAAATTCCTGGTAATTCTGAATCGCGTTATTTGAATAAAGCGACATCATAAGTGCTTTGCTTTTTTCGAAAATAGCGGCGCCCACTTGTTGAAAAGCGGGGAAGGCTGACCTGAACTCGCGATCAACCTGCACCTCAGATTCAAAATTCTGGTAATAGAGCGCGTGCGCCATTTCATGCAGTCCCACATTCTGACTATCTGTATTGTGTTTGTAACCCGCCAGAAAATGATTCCACGCAATATTGATGGTATTGCCCGAAACATTGCCCATTAAAATCCGAAACGGTTCCAGCCCTACAAACTCCTTCGGGTATACCTGCACTACAGAAAAATGGGAGAGCGTATATTTTTTCAATCCAAGTGTTAATTGAATCGCAGATGCGCTAATGAGAATGGGCATCTCCCTGAAACCGGATTTGTCGTGTATAATGAAGATCTTATGCTCGATGAATTTTCGCAGTCTTGTGCGGAATTTCTCTTTGTCAAAATCAAGTAAACCGGCATAGTAGGGCAGGTGTTTTTTCAGAACGGTATCAAGCACATCTTCTGTAAAATGCAATTCACTGCCATAATAAACAAGGGGGGAGCTAACGGCCCTTTCATGCGGCATTCTAAGGTCGTGCGAAGCGCCTTCTGAGGCCGGCAGTTCTACAACTGCGTTTCTCCTGAAAAAATACCAGACGAAGAACGCAATGACCAATAAAAGCAAGGCCAGTTCAATCATACGATGACAGGGTTACGGATAATATTAAACGTTTTAGCCCTCTAATAAATTATCCGTATGACTATCTTCTTCTATGTTAAAATCAATGGCGTGTTGCCCTGCAATCCCCTCAATTGAGCCATGGATATGGGCTGCATTGATTAATACTTTTTCTAACTGTTTTTCTCTGCTCTTCCACAATTTTTCCATGGAATCACGTTCCCGCTGAATTGACATTTTCATCGACAAAAATCCTTCCCGAATGGCCTTCCATTGCGACGAAAATTCATGGCTGGTGAGGTAATTGTACAACAGGTGCACCTTGTCGCCTTTGTTTTGCTGTGCATTTATTGCATTAGAAATTTTAATAATACTGTCGCGCAATACATACACCAGACCTTTCACTTCCTGGAAGCTGCAAATCCACACGCCTTCTTTCTCGCCCATACCGTCCTGGTCTTTGGGTTTTACCTGGGTAACGATTACCGCTACTTCGGCATTCAGACTGCGCATGTCGACTTTTACTTTCTCGATCCATCCCGGATGGAATTTTTCGGTGCGCTTGCTTTCGAAAAGAATCTTGCCGCATTCCTGTCCGAGTGAATTTCTTATCGTTTGCACGCAGTCGCCGCCTTTAGCGCCTTTCCTGATTTCATCGATGGAGTCGAATGGAAAACTACTGCGCAGCAATTCTTCAATGGCCAGTTCCTGCACTTCGCCCTGCAATTGGGTAGAGCCCTGTTCGGCTTTTCGCTTCATTTCCTCTGCCAGCTTGCGCTGGTTTTCCAGTTGCATTTCCATTTCCCGCAGGCGCAGTTGCAATTCGTTTTCACGAGTCTGGAATTTTTCCTCTTCCAGTTGCCTCAGCTTTTCGGTTAGTTTAGGCCGCTCATCCTGCAGCATTTTCTGCACTGAAATGGCCAGTTCTTCTTCCCGATTTTTGAGCTCCTGTTCTTTTTGAAGAAAGATGAGTTCGTTGTCGCGTGCCAGTTTGAGCTTTTCTTCATTTTCACGGTTCTGCTGGTCCAACATCCGTATTTTGTTATCGTAGTCGGCGGAGATGGATTTCCTCAAGCTGGTCTGGATCTCCGATTCCATTTTTAGTTTTTCCTGCGTCAGTCTTTGGGAGAACATTTCATTCTCTTTCTTCTTCCTTTCCTCGAACAGTTTTTGTTCTTCCTGCATTCTGATTCTTTCCTGTTCTACGCCCGCTAAACTTTCCTGTAATTTCTGCTGGAAGCGTTGCTGGAATTTGTGCTCCAGCTCCGTTGAAATCACATTTTCCACGTCAATCTGGGTACCACATTTTGGGCATTTGATCTCATTGGCCATGCTAAGTTTTTGTGCAATTTAGCATTTTAGTTTCTGGTTCCTTGTTCCTTGTTTCTGGTTTGTGGTTTGTGGTTTGCTTCGCCCGCCGAAGCGCGAGCGAAGGCGGGTGGTTTGTAGTTAATTCATGCTTTGAGGCTTCGTGTCTTCGTAGCTGAATTTTGCCACTAAGGCTCCAAGACACAAAGTGATGTTTTATGCTTTCCAATCGCCAACAACAAACCAGCAACTTTGAACCAGGAACTATGCACTAACATTGAGTTTTCAAATCCGGGAATAAATCAACCAACGGAACTCCTTCGGTTCTGCTGGTGCCGGCAAATACAATGTCAAAATCTGAAGCAGGCAGCGATGCATAAATGCTGGTTTTGTTTTAGAGATAGGCCATGCCTTGCTCATCTACCAATAAGCGCTCCGCTTTCCGCAGGCCGGAAATCAAAAGAATCTTTTTTAGCATGGCAAGAAAAATTACAGTTTGAAAAAATGTATCGAATAGGGTTCTTTTTGCAGCGGCAATTGGTTGAATTGTAGCAGTGGAAGGAAAATTCGACGAGTATTTATCCACAATTAACCTGGGGATTTCCACTTTTAGGGTTATTCACAGTTTTTTTTCAACGAGAGGGACAGGGAGGAAAGAGTGAAATAATTTCCAGGGAATAGCCCTTCAGTTATTGGGAAAGAAGCTGCGACTAAGAAATTACCCAAACGCCCAGTGGTTAAGGAATTGTTACCAAGATTAGATAGAAAACGTTGTTCCTCAATGGCCTAATTTTTTGGTGGTTTAATCTTTTTAGAAATTCGTTAACGCAGCCTGAAATGAGCGAGAAAAAACGCAGGAGATGCTGGCATTGTGTAGCCATTTTTCGCAACTATTTTCCCGTTTTCTGCGTATATCACTTCAAGAAAAATGGGAGTTAGCGGACTGGGGCGATTGGGTACATTGCAGATGTGGCGTGGGTTTATCCACATTCCCGAAACCGGGTAATATTTGCAAATTCTTTTTAATGCGTTTCCGGAGCGATCATTTCGAATTATATTTACGATCCGGGTTTACACATTGAAAAATTCGACCTAAACTCCCGAAATAAGCCTTATGGAGAAGATGATCAACAAGAGATTGGTGTGGCTGCTCTTTGTAATTTTTTCCTTCCACGCTAGCTTATTGGCCCAGAATGTGCTCACACAGCACAATGATAATTTCAGAACCGGCTGGAATAACCAGGAGGTTATTTTGAACACGGGTAATGTGCGTGCCGGATCTTTCGGAAAAATATTTTCAAGAACTGTTGACGATGAAATTTATGCGCAACCACTGGTTGTGCTCAACGTGAATATCCCCGGCGTGGGTGTGAAGAATGTAGTTTATGTGGCGACCACCAACAATACAGTGTATGCTTTTGACGCCGATTCTGCCAATGTCAATACGCCTTATTGGCAAGTGAATTTAACCCCTGCCAGTTCAAGACCAACCAATGTAAATACGGATCTCGCGGGCGCCTGCGGCGGTAACTACCATGATTTCTCGAACAATGTGGGCATTGTGGGTACGCCCGTAATTGACGCGGCTACCAACACCATCTTCCTGGTATCCCGCTGCTTCAATACGGCCGGCGGTGGTTTTCAACAATGGATACACGCGCTTGACATTAGAACGGGTGCGGAAAGACCAAACAGTCCGCGTCTGATCAGGGCATCCATCAACTCTTTTGGTTCGGGAAACGTGGCCGGCGTGCTGAAATTTGACTCCCTCCGCGAAAACCAGCGTTCTGCATTGTTATTGATGCACGACACAGTATATATCTGCTGGGCCGGACATTGCGACTGGCCACCCTATCACGGCTGGATCATGGGTTACGACAAAACCACCCTTCAACAGAAAACGGTTTATTGTACAACTCCTCTCGATGGCGGTGGTGGTATTTGGATGAGTGCAAACGGCTTATCAGCCGATAACAATGGAAACATTTACGGAGCCTCGGGTAATGGTTATGCATTTCTTGGCGGCGGTAGTCCGGCCACTATTACGAACCGATCCACGAGCGCCTTAAAATTGGTACCAAATGGGTCGGGGGGACTTTCACTGGGAAGCTATTTTACGCCCTACAATTTTGCGCAGCTCGATTCTGCCGATCTTGATTTTGGTCCCGGCGGAATGATGCTGATTCCAAATACCAACCAGGTGGTCACAAATTGCAAAGACGGAAAGATATTTCTGTTGAATCGCGACAACATGGGCGGCATTGGGGTGGGCACAAACAATGTGTTACAAACCATCGATCTTGGCATCAATGCGCATCTTCGGGCGTCATTGGCTTATTATAAAGGAACGGCCAAGGAATATGTGTATTCCTGGTCGGAAAATAGTTTGTTGAAGGCATTCCCTTACAATCGTGCCACCAGCCTGTTCGATCTTCCGCAAACAGTGAGCAGTGGTGTGCAGGGGCCAACGGGCAACAATGGCGCTTTCATTTCGATTTCTTCGAATGGG